>Ga0114970_10001754_pt1 | contig 16211 bp, 14 predicted proteins | sample M_140205_XF_Meta_FD_87030 | JGI IMG/M metagenome (GOLD analysis project Ga0114970, IMG submission 87030) | Freshwater microbial communities from Lake Montjoie, Canada to study carbon cycling - M_140205_XF_MetaG | ecosystem: Environmental > Aquatic > Freshwater > Lake | place: Lake Montjoie... | reverse complement strand
TCTTCGCACTCTCCGGCGGCGATAAATCCACGCCGGCGGTTCTGTACGCCCTCGATTCGGCTAATGGCAAGGAGATCTGGACGAGCGGCAAGACGATCACGTCGTTTGTCCCGCGCAACGGGGGGCTTGCGGCAGGCGGCAGTGCTGTGTACTTCGGCACGCACGACGGAACCCTCTGGGCGTTCGGTGCGCCAATCGAGCACTAACGGCAGGCAATCGCTGATCGGGTCCGGAAGCTACCGGGACCGGTCTGATGCCGGCTCCGTGACATTCGACGGCACCAACATGTGCCGCAGACCCTCAAGCCACCACGGAACCCCCACCTGGGCTGCAGTCAACCCCACCCGTTAATTTCCAGCCGGACGAGGCGTACTCTGCGCCTGAACCGCCGTTCCCGGCTCGAATCCATAACCAGTCTTGTCGCTGTATAACGCCGTCGTCTCCACCCGAACGAATCCCGTCGGGCCCTCCGCGGTCCCAAAACTGAATTTCTCCGCGCCACAGGCCCCCATGCAGAAAATCAAAGCCACCAGCAAGGTCTTCATTTCGAATTTCCCCACGCTTCCGGGCTATCCGGATGTTGCGGATCAAACCCCGCATAATCCGACACAATATACTTCGCCAGCTCCAGTCCGCTCGTCCGAATCCCTTCCACCACACACTTCGCGAGTTCATACGCCCCGTAAGCGCTGTGATGTGTGGCATCCGTCCCTCGCGAAAACAGAAGCCACGATTTCTCCGGCCCCAGGCTCTCGTACATCGCTATGCTCATCTTCGTCAGGTCAATCAGGGGAACCTTCTCCTCGCGCGCAGTCTCCCGCACAGACGCAGGAAATTCCCCCAGCGTATTCCGTACCTTCAACCCGTCAAAATTATGCCGTTGCATCGGGGTCACCAGCACCGGAAAGGCGCCCCGCCGTCTGGCCTCCGCAATCAGCACTTTCAGGTACTGTTTGTGCGTCGTGAACGGTTCTACATAAGTCTGCGGCCAGTTCTCCTTCATATCGTTGTGGCCAAACTGAATGAACAGGTAGTCGCCCTTCTTCATCTGGCTCAGAATCTTGTCCATCCGGAGGCCCGTGATGAAGGACTTCATCGTCTCGCCCGATTCCGCGTGATTCGCCACCGCCACCTCCGGGCCCAGGAAACGTGTCAGCATCTGGCCCCAACTCGTGGTCGGATCACGTGGCTGATCCGTCGCCGTTGAATCCCCGGCCAGGAAAACCGTCGGAACATCAGAGGTCTTCACAATGTCGAGACTCTCCAGACACGGTCGGCTGTTCCCAAACTCCAGCGTCAGCTTTTCATCCCAGTGCAAAACTCCCTGCTCCCGACTATTCAGGCGAACCTGATCGCCCCCAGGAGCATTCAACGGAGGTGCCGGGACAGTGGAGTTTCGCACATTCACCACGAACGTTACGTTTCGGCGTTCGCCCGCCGCCGTGGCCACCCGCTCCACCATCAGCCGCCGCGATTCGGCCTTTAGCGTCGTCACGCAAGCTCCCGCTGCATCCCCCAACCGTGCGGATACCTTGTAGTTCCCTTCCGGAAGTGCTGTTGAGAAAAAGAAGGGTGCCGTGGACGCGACACCAGCCGGCGTGGAGGTCACCTTCGAGCTCCGGTCGAAACCATATTGCGAGTCCTTCGAATACACCCGGTCCGGAGCTACTCTGACGTATTCCACCGATTCCGGCCCTGGTCCGAATTGAAACACGGCCCCAAGCATCGCCTTGCTGGCTGCCGCCTGAACCCCGGCCACCTCCACGCCCGCCACCAAAGCCAACCAGATGTAATTTTTCATCCCCGCCCAACTCCTCAGAGGCTGAGAGCCCCGCCTGGTATTTAATCACGTTTTGTTGCTGTCGGCCTAAATTCCTGCATAGTCCCGGACCTCTGGTTGGCCCCGTCCCGCCCACTCACCCGCTATACTCAGGGTTTCTGAACCTCTTCGGCCCCGCTTACGTATCTGTTTAAGGAACCCGACAACTATGAGTCAAAACGTTCTCTCCCAAATCAGTGAACTCCTTGCCGCGAAGGGCTATGCCGTTACCGAATCCGGTGCCGGCTCGCTCCGCATTCAGGACACCGACAGCCATCTCTCCATTGCCGCTGTCATCGAAGGCGAAATTGTCTTCTTCTCGATGACCTGTGCCACGGTAGCTGCCTCCGCGCTCACTCCGGCCATCCTGCGCAAGCTGCTGGATGCCAACAATGGCGTGTCCACTTCGCACTTCCAGATCTTCGAGTCCGGCGATGCCACCACCATCAGCCTCAACAACTTCTGCAAACTCCAGGAAATGGGGGCCGACGATGAGGACGACATCCTCTCCTGCATCAGCTTCCTGCTCGCCGATGTGGTCACCGCCCGTGACTTGCTCGCTGCCGACCTTGCATAACGCTTAAGGACATAAAAACCATGGGATTCTTCTCCGATATCTTCAATCGCACCGGTCGCGTTGCTCGCGGTCAGGCCAACCAGGCAGTCGGCGCCCTCGAAGACGCCACCTTTGAAGCCACCGTCCAGCAGACCATTCGGGATATGAAAACCGAACTGAACAATGTGGTTCGCTCGTCGGCTTCGGCCATGAGCAACTACAATCAGCTCGACTCCGAATACCAGAAGTGGGTTCGCCAGGCAGCCGAATGGAAGGCCCGCGCCGTCCAGGCGCTCGACGCAGGCAATGAAGACCTCGCCAAAAAGGCCCTGGCCAGGAAGGGTGAATGCGACAAGCAGGTTACTTCCCTGCAGTCCGCTATCGATTCTGCACGCCAGGCCAGCGAGACCCTGAAGTCGCAGGTGGGGGAACTGAAGCGCAAGATCGACGACGGTGAACGCACCGCCAATACGTTGATCGCGCGTAAGAACGCCGCTTCCGCCCAGCGCAAAGTCTCCGAAGCCCTCGCCGGTGTCGGCAATGCCGATAACGCCTTCGCAACACTCGCTACCTTTGAAAAGTCAGTCGCGAAGGAAGAAGCTACCGCCAAAGCCTTCGGGGAACTTGCCAGCGCCGGCAAGGATGACGGTTTGGAAGCTGAATTCGCCGCCCTGCAGGGTGCCACCGTCGATTCTGAGCTGGAAGAGCTGAAGCGCGAACGTCGAATTGGCTCCGTGCATATCCAGAAGGAATTGCCCCCGGCCTCCGGACACTAAACACGCCAATGTTCTGGGATAAAAAACCGCCCAAGCCTGTCGAGGACCTGGCGAATCTGACCGTGCGCGACGCGCGTACCAAAGATACGCTTTCGGTCCCCGGCGTGGCCGATGATTTTTCTGATGTAGACTTCACCGTTGACCGTCGCGATGTCTTCGAAGCCGGCAGTAACCAGTGGTTCGAAGTTTCGGGGACCTGGCGCGGTCGTCGCGTCTTTTTGGAAGTTCATACCGGCGACAACGTTGAGATTTACGGTAACTTCGATGGTCGCAAACTTACCCTTGACGACTTCGGGCTGACCGAAGACGATATGAGTGACCTCGACGCCCGCCAGAACCCCAACGATTTCCTCGATTTTGAGGGCAAATTCTGGGTCTACCGTTACAGTCGCGAAACCGGTCGCTTTACTGAGGGCCATGAAACCGGCCAGGGTTTTTATGCCTGGCAATTCCAGGAGCAGGAAAGCAAGCGCTTTCTGAGCTTCCGTAAGTACGAAGGGGAACCCTTCGCAGCGTCCATTTGGACCCGCCTGGAAGCGGCGGACATCACGGTCTTCCGAGGGGCATAGCCCCCGAAGGTATAAAAAATGCGTCGTATATTTCCGATTCTGCTGGCCACGCTCACGCTGGTCGGCTGTTCCAGTCTGCCCAGTTCGCTGCGCGACGAAATTGCCAAAGAGAACGACAAGCTCGAACAGGCGCGCAAAGACGTAGCCCGGGCTGAAACCACCATCAAAGACAGTCTGGCCAAAGTTCCCGACCTCTTTAACGGCACCGCCGTTGCTACCGAATGGCCCGCACGCCTCGCAGTCGCCAAGTCCAAACTGGATAAGGCAGAGGCGACCCGCAAGACCATCGAGCAGGCTTCCAAAGCCTCAGGTCGCGAGGCGGTTACCCGCATTGAGGGCCTGGTGGCCGAGCAGCATAGCAATCGTCAGGCAGCGCTCGATGAATCCGCTACCGTAGTCGGCGAAGCCAACCGCTGGCTGGATTTCCAGCGCAACCTGCCCTTCCATCTCACCAAGATGACCGAGGCGCACCAGAAGCTGGCCGGTGCTGATGTGGCCCCGGTCGCGCAAATCGTTGAAAGAGCCGAGCGCGACTGGCCCGCCAAGAAGAACGATCTGGACAGCCGTCTCAACGCCCTTCGCTCCGCACCCGAACGCGCGGAAACGCAGTGGGCAGCCACCGAGGAATCGCGGGCGGCGGCCGCAGCAGGCAAGGCCACCGGTCCCCAGATCGCGGCGCTCATTACCGCCGATAACGCCCTGAATGAAGCAGTTGTTGCCGGGACAACCAGGACCGAAGAACTGAAAGCTCTCTCCGGCCAGCTCTACGACTCGTGGGACAAGATCCTCGAAGATCTGGAAGTCACCGAAAGTGGTCAGGATCGTATTTATCGCCAGAAGCTCAAGACGGTGAAGACCCACTTCGTTGACGTTCCTACGAAGAAGACGGAAGTCTCCAGCGATACCCGCTGGGTGGATGTTCCCGCGACCGCGTACCGCTCCGTTGAGAATAACCTCGGCATGGCAATTGCGCACAAGCAGGAAGGTCTGTATGACTCCGAAGCGACCACCGTCGCCCAGCCTGCCGGATACTCCTACATGGCCCCTCCAGGCCAGTCGAACCACTATGGCTACTGGTCGGCGGGCCCTGCCGGCGGCAGTATGTGGACCTGGCTCCCGCAGTACCTGATCATGCGTGAGCTTCTCGGGGGGCGTAACTACCAGCCGATCTATGTCAACGAATACAACGGCTACCAGACCGCTCTTCGTTCCGGCAAGAGCTGGTATGGCAACGAAACCCCGCAGGCTGCGCCTAAGTACGGCACCCGCGGCACGTTCACGAAACAGAGTTATGCGGGTAGCCGCTACGTCCAGTCCGGTGGCTACAAAGACTCCAGCTTTTCCTCGCGTCAATCCGGGAGCGGCGGCAGTGGCGGTGCGACTACCTCTGCGCCCAATCGCAGCCGTGATCCGCAGGCGAGTCCCGATACGGGAGGCCGCCGCTTCGGTAAGTCAGACGATACTCCGGAAGCCGGACGCCGCTTCGGCGCCCCCGGTAATGCCGACCGTCGTGCTTCCCCCTCAGCCCCTCCCAGTGGCAGGCGCTTTGGCAACCCTGGCAGTTCCCGACCGTCCCGCCCCTCGGGGGGGAGAACTTTCGGGCGCCGTCGCTAGGCAAAGGGGTAATGAGCGCGCCGCTGCGCTTCACATCGACGCTTTGTCTGTTGCTTTTCACGGCCTGCGGCCCATAATCCAGGGCCCCCGATCAAACCCCTGCCATCCGCGCCGTAGTTGAAATGTACCTCGCCTCTGTTGACGCTGCAGCCCCTGCGTTGGCGGCCGAACGTGACGACATTTCGTTCATCCACCCCCTCGGCCACGAAGAGGGTTGGGAACAGATGAAGTCCAATGTCTGCGTGAAGCTCATGGGCGGCTTGTTCTCAGCCCGTAAACTCAAAATCGAGCGAATTACCGTCAAGCCTCATGGCGACTCTGCTGTAGTTGAATTCTACTGGAACTTCAGCGCTACCTTGCGCCAGGACGGAAGTTTTGTTACCACCAGGGGCCGGGAAACTCAGGTTCTCCTCAGGGACAGCAAGAGAAACTGGAAGCTTGCCCAAGTTCACTACTCCGAGATGCCTGTCAAGCCTTCTTAACCTGTCAGGCTGCCGCAGCACGGCCACTCGCGCCGGTCAGAGCGTTCCAGTCTCGAACGATGCCCGTGTCTGCCGCGAACTTGCGATAGTTACGGAAGTCGATTATGTTGCGGGAGCTTACCGAAGGTGGAACAGGCTCAGGCGCGGCAAGCGGAACGTCTCCAGCACCGCCCGATCCAGGAATTGTGCCTCCAGCATAGCCAATTGTGGGGCCGACATCTTGCCCCGGTAGGGTCGAAGGTAGTTGTCCAGTTCCTTGCGTGCCGTAAGGGCCTGTTCGTCGGTCTGTCGGATTCGGGCCAGCGCGATCAGCTTTTGCTCCAGAGCTGTCAGTTGCTGTTCCAGGGTCTCCAGGTCTGCCGGGAGATTCTCCGTGAGGCGGGTCAAAGACTCGGCCACAGCCTGGAAATCCGCGACCTGAGTGGCCAGTATTGAAGCGAGATTGCGTTCCAGATAGGTCCGGATCTCGGCTTCGGGGAAGGGTGCAGTATCCGCCGCTTGACTGGGGGCGACGGTAGTCGCGTCCGCCAGGCGTTGCGTTTCTACCAGAATGGCCTGAGCGCAGAAAGCCAGAGAGTTGACCATCTGGACTCGGGTTCGTTTGGCCCTCCACTTCTCAAACGCTGCGTCAATGCCTCGCAACACTGCCTCTAAAGGGACGCCGGAGTTCTTCCAGGTTTCGATCAGGGCCCAGTCGAGCGGCGAAAGAAGAAACAGGCTGGTCCCCCGGGAGCGTTGAAAATGTTCCTCGATCTCGGTGAAGTAGTTGAAATAGTTGAGAGGTTCACTCACCAGCTTCTATCTCGCCCGAGCCCAAATGATGCGGAGACCTTCCAGGGTCAGGTTTTCATCTACATGCCGGATATAGCGTGATCCTTCGGAGATCAGGCTGGCCTGGCCACCCGTCGCGATCGTCTTCGTCTCCGGCCCCAATTCGGCAATCAGCCGCTCGATAATGCCATCAATGGCACCAATCGCACCAAAATACAGGCCGGATTGCATGCTCGAAACTGTATTGATGCCGATCAGGGATTTTGGCTTTCGAAAGTCCACCAGAGGCAAGCGGGCGGTGCGGTTAAAGAGCGCTTCAGCCGAAATTCCAATGCCGGCTGCAATGACCCCCCCCAGGTACTCAGCCTTCGCCGAGACGGCATCGAACGTGATGGCCGTTCCCAGGTCCACGATGACGCAGGGTCCGCCATAGGCATGAAGTGCGGCCACGCTGTTCACAATCCGGTCCGCCCCCACTTCGGCTGGATTCTCGTAAAGAATTTTCAGCCCCGTATCCGTCTTCGAGGTAACGAACATGGCTTCCACCCCGAAGTAGCGACGCGCCATTTCGGCAATCGCAGTATTCAGCGGTGGCACTACTGACGAAACGATGATGCCGGAGACGTCGGCCGGGTCCAGTGAGGCGTAGCGCAGCAGGCTGCTCATCAGGATTCCGAGTTCGTCGGAAGTCTGTTCGCGAACGGTGCGGAGCCGTCGGTGGTCGGCCAGTTTTCCGTCACGGAAAATGCCGACTGTAATGTTGGTATTCCCGGCGTCGAGGGCGAGAAGCATAGTCTTTTGTCCGACCTACATGTACGCGGGAGCAGGAATGCCGAGGATGGCGAGAGTGCGTTCCAGCTGGCGTGCGAAGAATGATGTCATCCAGAGCAAAAACACTTTGCGCGACCGGTCCGGTTCGATCAGGATCGGGAACTGGTGATAGAAGTTGTTAAACGCCTGGGCCAGCTGGAAGGCATATCGCGCGACGTGGGCGGGTTCGCCGGATGCAATGGCACGCTCCACCGCGGCTTCGGCTCTCGAGGCGGCCAACAGAATTTGCCAGGCGTCTTCATCCCCCAACTGGGCCGCCATGGCGACCGCGTTGAGTTCGGCGGTGAAGTCCGGGAGGGTCTCGCCGCGTTCCGTCAATTTGCGCAGAATATTGCGGGCGCGCACCGTTGCGTATTGGATGTAGGGTCCAGTTTCCCCTTCGAAACTCAGGGCTTCCTGGAAATCAAACGCGATAACCGTGGTCCTGGTGAATTTCAGCAGGAAGTAGCGCAGCGCCCCCATGGCGATTTCGGTCGCGATCACACGCTGTTGTTCCGGTGTGTCCTCGGCATGGCGGGAGACTACCTCGCGCAACGCGGTGTCGATCAACTGGTCCATCAGATCGTCTGCCTTAACGCCCAGACCCTTGCGGCCCGAAACCTCGACGTAGGGCTTCTCCATGTCTTCGGGGGAAAGCGGAATTCCCAGATCGGCACAGCAACGCTTCGACAGCGCCACCATTTCATACGAGAAATGAATGGATTGCTCGGCCTGGTGATCGTAACCGAGAGCCTTCAGGCCAGCCACCACCACGTCCTGCAAATAGGATTGGCGGACATCGATCACGTTGTAAACCGTTGACCCGTTACCGAAAGTCGGTGAAGTCGCTTCCTGCGGCTCAGCCGTCGAAGCCCAGACCTGATGGCCATCGGCGTATTTGGTGTGTGGCTCGTAATAGAAATCTTTCCCGAGCAGCCCAAACTTCCAGAGCTGGTAGGCGATGTCCTTACCCACGTAAGTAACCGTACCGTTGGAGCGGACGATCACCTTGCTGTCCTCATTGGCCTCATCGGCACCCCGGAAGGCAGACGACGGCATGACCCAGCAGCCCTTGTTCTTGCCTTCTTCTTCGAAGTAGATGGCTTTTCGGGCCTTCAGCAGTTCAAACGCGGAAGCCCAGAACTTCAGGTGCAGAATCTCACTCTCGCGTGGCAACACGTCGTACTGGATGCCGAGCCGCAGCATGGTGGCCAGGTGTTTTCGCACAATGGCATCAGCCACCAGATGGCCAAGTTCAGATAGAGCACCGCGGCCGGCTTCAATGGAATGCAGGGTTTCGGCACGCCACTTCAGGGCTTCCGGGTTGTCTTTATAGTATTGCGAGGTGCGAGCATACAGATCCCAGCAAAGGAAGTCAAAGCGATCTTCGGCGATGAGCCCGGCGACTTCCGCCGGTGTTTTGTGCTCCAGAAAATGGAACCCAACCACCACGTCGGCCACCTGAACGCCGGTATTGTCGATGTAGTTCTGGACTTCCACCTGATTGCCGACTGCACGGAGCATGCGCACGAAGGTATCGCCCAGAACCGCGTTGCGCAGGTGGCCAATATGCGCTGCTTTGTTCGGATTAATGTTGGTGTGCTCGACGATGATTTTAGCGGTGGAAGCCGGGGCTTCGGGCTTAATATCGGCAAGGAGAGCGGCACCGTAGGCCCCGCGGTCGAAGCGGACATTTATGTAGCCATTGCCTGCGATCTCCATGGATGCGACGCCGGGAATCGGGCCCACCGCCTCCACCAGATCGGCAGCGATCTTCTTCGGGTTCTGCTTCAACGCCCGGGCAAGCTGAAAGGCAATCGGCAGCGCCACCTCGCCAAAGCTGGTCTGTCGGGGCTGCTCAAGAGTAATATCGGCGTCGGAGCCAAAGGCGGAACTTACCTTTTCGCGAAAGGCCGACTGAATGGTCTTTTCCAGAATGTGATACACGGGGAACTTCCATTGTAGCGGCTGGTAGGCTGGCCCCGCTGCTAAGCTGGCCGCGCTGCTAAGCTGACCGGATGGAGAAGAAGCCAGTCACTGATTCCGGGCTGTCCAGACAGGTAGAGGGCCGGCTCACTCGCAACATCCGGCGCGATGGCCGACACAACGTGCGCCGTGTTGGACGAACCTGGCAGGCGTTCCATCCGTGGCTGGCCGTGGTGAACATGAGCTGGCCCGGTTTTGTAGTTCTGGTGGGCGGCCTCTACGCCCTCGTCAATGTGACGTTCGCTGTCCTCTACTTCGCTATGGGGCCGGACGCCGTGCAGGGTTCGGCTGCCGAAACCGAAGGCCGCCGTTTTCTGAATGACTTCTTTTTCAGTGGGCACACGCTGACGACGGTGGGCTACGCCACGCTTGCGCCCGTTGGCGTGCTGGCCAACATTACGGCCACGCTGGAGGCTCTCGTCGGCCTGCTGGCATTCTCAGTGATTACGGGCTTACTGGTGGCGAGGGCCTCCCGACCCTCCGCCCGCATCGAATTCAGCCCGAACGCCATGATTGCGCCCTACCAGGACGGCAAGGCCCTGATGTTCCGGATTGCCAACCAGAGGTCGAATAACCTGATGGAGCTGGAAGCCAGAATCATCGTTCAGCAGGTTGTCCCGAAGGACGGTAAACCCTCTCGTAAGATCGACTATTTGTCGCTCGAAATGGACAAAGTGGAGCTGTTTCCGCTTACCTGGACAGTAGTCCACGCGATCACGCCAACAAGTCCGATTTGGGGCCTCGATGCCAAAGGTCTTGAGGAGCTGCAGACCGAATTTATCGTGCTGCTGAAGGGCTTTGACGATACCTTCAGCCAAACGGTCCACACCCGCTTCTCCTATCGGGCGGACGAAGTTGTGTGGGATGCAAAATTCATCCAGGCCTTCCACGTGGCCGACGACGGCGGGTACATGCTGTACCTGAATCGCGTTGGCGATTTCGAGAAGCTTTAGCCCATTTCCACTGATTGTGGAGCAGGTTGATTAGATAATCGAGCGCTGCGGCGCAGCCTGTTTTCGGCCCCGCAACCCTTCCAGAATGCCCTTCCACTTGCGCAGGGTCAACTCAACCAGGTTCAAAAGGATCGCCAGCGCCAGCAAACCCGGCCACAGGCGGATATTGGAATCGACGTAGCGCCCGTCGCCCTCGAAAAGCTGTCTGGCCGTCGGATTGAAACGGCCACCAGTGGCCTGGGCAATGGATTTCAGCAAGGGTTCATTCGAGCCATAGTCCGCCATTTCAGACTCCTGGCGGTAAAGCCCGACTTCCGGGAAGGTTCGGGATTCGGCCAGTGTACGTACCCGGAACAGACCTTCGGTGGTCCCGATGCGAACCCGTGCCCGGTAACTGCCAGGGGACACTCGCTGCACATCCAGCGGCTTCTTAAAGTCGCCAGGGCCAATCGCATAAAGCTCCGGGAGCACCGTCGGCTCGGCGGCCCGGTTCGAGAGCTGGTAATCCACTACCAATTCCTCATTGGCCGCATCGTAGCGCGCAATCGCTTCACTGTCATTGCTGTGCGGCAGCAGGTCGCGGAAGATATTGGTCCACAGGCGATCAAAACCATTCCAGCTGACCCAGCTCGCGGCCCACCGGCTCTTGGCGTCAGAGGCAAAAACGGCGGCCCGCCCCAGGCCATACTGCCAGCGAACCAGCAGAGGGTCCTTCTCATCGACTTCCAGAATAGACTCCGCAGTCGGTTTCAAATCGAACCGGACATACCCGGCCAGCGCCGGGGCGGTCGCAATATCGACTTTGTCCAAAAGGTCGCTCGCATGAAGTACCACGGCCTTAATCGACTTCTCTACGGCCGTTGTCCCGGTGTGCTCTTTTACGTCCTTCAGAAGGATCTGTTCGAGGCCGGACGGGTCGTTCAGGAAGTAAGACTTTCCCTTGGCATTGGTGGCGATCTTTTCGAGGTACGCGCGGTTGACATCCTGTCCGAGACCCACGGTGGAGATCGTGACGCGGTTGTTGGCTGCCTCGCGGGAGAGCGTGAGGCTATCGCCCTCTTCCGAAATACCATCCGTCAGCAGCACAATATGCCGATAGGTGGCGTTGACGGGCACAATCCGACGGTAGCTTTCGTTCAGTGCCGGGGCGATCTGCGTCCCGCCATCGGGGGTAATTCCGGCGATCAGGCGGCGCAGCAGTGGCTTGTCATCGGCCTTGCGAATCGGGATGGCCCACTGGAATGAGTTATCGAACATCAGGACCCCGACATAGTCTTCGGGACGCAGATTTTCCACTGCTCCGGCCGCCGCAGTTCGGGCCAGTTCCATCTTCTTGCCTTCCATGGAAGACGACTTATCGATAATCAGGACGACACAGGTACCTTCCGGCGAACGGGGCGGCGCGAGCTTGGCCGGGAAGGTTCGCTCCAGAGGATCTTCCGGCTTGTCCTTATGCTCCACATAGACGTTACGCTCGCCCGCGATCACCAGCGCCCCGCCACCATGCTGAACGAAATCCTCCACCCGTTGCTTGTCGTAAGGCCGCATCGCTTCCAGATTGTCGTTATTGAAAACGATCAGCTGGGCGTCGTCCAGGTTGGCGGGAAGGTACTTCGAGGGCGCGAAGTCGAACTTGTTGGCTGTGAGGACGCTGACGATGTGTTCTTCCGTGCCTTCCGGATCTTCGGAAATCCAAAGAACCTTGGGACGGCGCACTGCAACGGCGTTTTCAAAGCGTGATTCGCCCATGCCGGGGGCGACGATCCTGCCCGAAAGATCGATGGCCCCGGCTGCATTTAAAGCGGTTCGAATCCGGACTCGGTTTTCACCCTGTGTGAGCGCTACCTGATGGGTTCCGATTACTTTGCCTTCAGCAGCCAGTTCCACGGTAGCCGGGGTGGCTTTGGGTGCGAAAATTGTCAGGTCAACCGGGAAGCGTTCACCGGTGAAGACTGCTCCGGGGATGCCGACAGCGCGGGTCTGTAACTGCGGTTGTGCCCGTCCGGGCAGCGCAATCGTGTCGATCGGGATACCCAACTGCTGCGCCTGCCAGGCAGCGCGAGTCACGGCTCCGTCATTTTCATTGCCGTCCGAGACCAGCACCAGGCGATGGATCATACCGGCGGGCAGGGAAGCCAAGGCCTCGCGGATCGGTGCCTCCAGATTGCTGCCGCGTCCCGCAGTTCCACTGGTTCGCGCCAGAGTCAGGCCCACTTCCTGCGGACTGAGCGCCCGCGGGGCCCGGGCAAACGGAATCACGTCGAGGGTATTGGAACCTTTCGCCGAAGCCATTTGTTTGACCAGGTTGCTGGCGCGGGTCAGATCCTCGTCCGAGATACTGGCTGAGGTATCAACCAGGGCAGCGAGTGAAATCTTCCGGTCGCGGGTTTCCACCACGGGTTCAGAAAGTGCCAGAATACCCAGCACCATCATGATGGCCTTAATGGTCAGCGGCGTTCGGCGGATATGCCGCCGCCACTCGTAGAACAACCAGCCCAGGGGCAGTGGCAGGAAAAAGAGAACCCACAATCGCTGGAAGGTCATGCAGCCTCCTGCTGTTGATTCGCCTGGTGCGGAATTGCTTTCACCACACGCAGACGTGACGTGGACTGCGAACCGTACAGAATCCACTCTGCCAGAAGCAAGCCCAGGCCCGCAAGGGTAAGCCAGGGCCAGAGGATAGTGGATCGGCGGATCGAATCAGTCAGAGCCGGAATCCCCTTGCGTGCTCCTGTTGGAGGCGTCCATTTCGAGTCCCACATCTCCGGCAGCGTGAGCGAGAAGACCCGCTCCAAATTGGCGGCGATCACGCGGACACGCGCCGGTTCCCCGGCGAAGAACTGGACCGAGCGGTCGTGGATGTTAAAGGGCAGCACGGTGCCGTTGTCGGTCAGGACCTGAACGGTGTTGCGATCTACAGTCGCAGGCACAGGTGAGGCCACCGAACCGGTACTCTGGGTGGCAACGTCCACGTCACGGAATACCTCGGGGGCAGCCCAACGGAGGATGTTTCCCACAAGAATCGGCGTCGAAAGTTCGTAGCGCATCTGGCCGGAGAAAGGGTTGAAGCCGATGGCGATGATGTTCCCGCGAGCTACCATTACCGGGCCTTTCTCGGTCTCAGCTATCCGGTCCGACGCTGTGGTGGAGTCGAAGACCGAAGCGGCTTCGATCTGCGTATTGCGCGCCCGAAGCCCCTGCGTGAGAGGCAGATCTGGTATCCAGCGAAGCCCGTCCGGATGCTCGGAACGTTCCCGGATCGGGAAGGGTGGCTTGTCGTTTGGTGGGTCGAGCCACACGACATGGCCTTGTGGGCTGGATTCGGGGCGGAAGCGGTCGAGGATCACCAGCCCGTCGTTCGCCGACGTGTACTGCGCGCGGGTCCGGAACTCGGCATTCACCCTCGGGTCGGACGCCAGTGCCGGACGGATCGACTCGGGGTTATCCGAGTACACAATTACGTGGAGCGTGCGTTGCTCCGGAATCTCCAGCGCGGCGTAGTTGTCGAGGGCAAATGCATCCTGCGGATACAGGCGGACTTCCACAATACCGGCCGCTTTCGTGCGTAGCTGAAAAGTGGTTTCCTGGTCTTTACCTGGCGGGAGGTCCAGCTGGTGCAGTCCCTGCGGCGCCTTGCCAAAATTGATGCTGACATTGACGGACTTGCCCGTCTTACCGTAATTATGCGCCCGGACCAGAATGTCCCATGTGCCGGGGGCGGTTTCCGAGCGACGGGCACCCACGCTGCGGATGCCGGAGTGTTCCGTTGGCTCTTCGGTAGCAATAACCCGAAGTGCCGGAATGGCGGGAAGGTTCAAATTATTGGCTTCCCGCGCGGAAATTCGGCCCGGTCCGGAGTAGACAATTTCACCTGCGGTAGCTCCACTGCGGCGCTGCATAGCGCGCGCGAATTCCAGGTTCTGTGTCAGGTTCAACGCCGTCGCCCCGGGCGAGGACTCGAGAATCGCCCGGACAGACTTCTTGCGATCCAGTTCCCAGGCCGTCGCAGGAGTGGCCAGGCTATCGCCCCGGATCACGAGGACGCGGTCAGACGGTGGCACCGCACGCAGCCAACCAATCGCGTTGGCTCGCGCCAGATCCATCACCGTCACATTCGAACGTCCTGGGATGCTGGCCCCCATCCAGGCGCTGGTGTCCAGAATCAGGACATGGTCGCGCCGTTTATTCAGGCTGCCGCCGAACTGGAATTCGGCAATGGCCAGCAGCAGCAACAACATCCCCAGCAACTGGAGCAGGAGTGACGTTTTCTGCTGGATTTTTCGATTGCGGGAAACGGGAGCCGGTTGGCCGGGAGACACCCAGAACCGAAGGGTGGCCACCACTTGACGGCGGCGCGTCCTGTCCAGCAGATACAGAGCGACAGAAAACGCCGTTACCGCGCCGAATGTTACCAGGACCTGGCCAAGCGTAAGACTCAGAAACTCCACTTAGGCAACACCTCGGGCGCGAATCAGGGTGCCAAAGATGGCGTCTTCAAGAGGCATGTCCGTGGGGATTCCGGCATACTTACCATCATTGCGGAGGGCCACCGTCTTGATACCCTCCGCGAACTGGTCAAACTGTTGCGTATAGGCTCGGCGGGCATCAGAATCCACATGGATGTGCAGTTGTGCGCCGGTTTCAGCGTCCACAAAATCCAGCTCGCCCGTCCATGGTGGCGTCCGGTCTTCCGGAGCCCAAACCTGAATCAGAAAGAGTTCATTGCCATAGTCGGCGATGTATTGAAGGGCTTTTTCGCAGCCCGCCTCATCCAGAAAATCCGAGATAACGATGACCAGGCCCCGTTGTGGGTAATCGTTCAGGAACCGACGGACCACTTTCAGGAAATCGGTGTCACCGGTCGGTCGCAGCGTATTCAGAAAGTTGGAAAGTGGCGTAAACCGGTGACGCCCCCCGCCGCACACGTTGGCCTCCTGGATGCCGTCTGCAAATGGAATCACTTCAAATGTGTCGTGCCGGACCAGCCCCACATAGCAAAGGGAAGCCGCCAGGCGACGGGCGTAATCGAACTTCTCCTGATTTGCCGCCATGGACTTCGAGCAATCCAGCAGCAGACGGACCGGAACCCGAGGCTCAATCTGAAAGAGCTTGAGGAACATTTTGTCCAGCCGCATATAGGCTCGCCAGTTGACAGCCCGCAGGTCGTCGCCCTGGTGGTAGCCGCGATGGTCCAGGAATTCCTGGCCACCACCGGCGAAGCGTGAGCGATTATGCCCGCCCACGAGGCCGGGAAACGACTTCTGCCACCGCAGCGCGAGGCGTTCGAGTCGTTCCAGAAAATGCCGGTCTAAGAGAGGGGCGGTAGGCAAGACGGCCTTCAGTTCGGTTGGGCTTTCTTTTGGGTCAGGCCTTGGGGGCCTGTGCGGTGACGCCATCAATGATGGTCTTCAGAATTGCATCGGCGCTCTTGTTATCCGCATGAGCATCGAAATTCAGAATGACGCGATGACGGAGGATAGAGACGGCCAGCTGCCGGACATCTTCAACAGAGAGATGGTACCGGCCCTTCATGAGGGCGAGGACACGGCCACACTCCACCAGGGCCTGGGCTCCCCGGGGCGAGGCCCCGTATCGGATATATTTCTTCGCTTCCGGATGTGCGTCGGCCGTTTCGGGCTGCGTCGCCATCACAAGTTGCACGGCGTAATCCTGGACGTGCGGAGCAATCAGAACTTTACCGCACTCCCGGCGCAGGTCGAGGACTTCTTCCACACCAAGCACGGCGTTCAGTTGAACCGCTTCCCGCGAAATCGTTCGTTCTACAATGCGGGCCAGTTCGGCGCGAGTGGGGTAGGCGACCACAATCTTCATCAGGAAGCGGTCCAGCTGGGCTTCCGGAAGAGGGTAGGTACCT
>Ga0114970_10001753_pt1 | contig 16211 bp, 13 predicted proteins | sample M_140205_XF_Meta_FD_87030 | JGI IMG/M metagenome (GOLD analysis project Ga0114970, IMG submission 87030) | Freshwater microbial communities from Lake Montjoie, Canada to study carbon cycling - M_140205_XF_MetaG | ecosystem: Environmental > Aquatic > Freshwater > Lake | place: Lake Montjoie... | reverse complement strand
TGCGCCCTGCGCAGTATGACGCCGCCTTCAGAGAACAGGCGGTCAGCCTGCTGGAAGAAGGCACGCGTAGTATCACTGCGCTGGCCCGCGAGCTTGGCATAAGCCACAAAACTTTGCGTAACTAGCGGCAACGCTATGGGGCTGCGGCAGCCGGAGCGCGCAGTGTGCAGACGAGCTTGCGAGTCTGTGCACCAGGCGAAGGCGCACGCGGCCCTGTGGCGCTTGCGGCGGATAACGCCCGCTTGCAGGCCGAGTTGCGCCATGTCACCATCCAGCGCGCCATTTTAAAAAAAGCCTTGGCCATTCTTGTCAGGCTAACAACTTCCGTTTTCGCCACGTGCGGCCCGTGCTGTGTACCCTTCGGCGCAAAAAACAAGGTGCCGGGTTTGTAGCTGATAGCGCTCTCTTCCCATTCACCGGATAGAATCCACGCCCACTCGTTGGCAACGGGATGCGTGTGCGCGGGGATCGTCATGCCCGCTTGAAACTTTCGCAGCACAACGACACCACCGTTCGCCTCGTTTTTATGCAGAATCTTCAGCTCAACACCGGCATAAGGCCCGGGCTGCCATGGCTTGTTCTCGGCGAGTGCGATGTAGTGGAACATACTGCCATACAATGGCGGTACGGTGTTCCAAGCAAGCACGGAGCCCCTTTGTTATCGTAGCCTCGCTGAGTAAAATTGTTGTTTTGCGGCCAAGAAAAGAGCGGACAAAGGAATGTCCGCCCTCTTTTTTGGATCTGTTTTCAGTCTGCCGGGGTTATTTCTTCTCCGCATCCGCATCCGCATCCGCATCCGCCTTGGCGGCGACAGCTTCAGCATCGGTTTTCGCTTTGACGGCATCGAGTTGGGCCTGGGCTGTGACCTTATCAGCTTCGATGTTGGCCTTGGCGATGTTGGCGTTGATATCAGTCTGCGCTTTATCTTCCTTGGCGGAGGCCACAGCGTCCTCTTCATGGTCGATAGCTGTTTGCGTGGCTTCGTTACGAACGTCGATTGCCTGTTTTTGTTTTTTGCAACTCACGCCGAGAGTGGCGGTGAAAACCGTGAGTGCGGTGAGGGAGAGGATGGCGACGAGGGTGTTTTTCATGGGTGTGTGGGTTGGGTTGGTTGAGAGTTGAATGAAAGCGGAGATCATGCGCAGCAGCTGGCGCAGGATTCGTTGAGGGCATGTTCGATGGCGGCGCGGGTCTGGCCGGTGCGTTGCTGAATCCAAGCCATCAGTTCCTCCTGCCGACCTTTGACGAACTGGAGGTCGCCCTCGGTGAGCTGGGCCCAGTTCTGTTTCAGCTTGAGCTTGGTAAGGTTCCAGTCACCTTGTAATTCGAATTTTGTCATCACGGTTGGTTGGGTTGATGAAAGACCATGGGGCAGGCCATCCGATTCTGCCATGGGGCGTAGTGTTACCTTTCGCACTCAGCCAATGCACGGTATGATCATCTCTCTGTTACGGTGGAATAGTTTGTGATCCGTTCAAACCGCGTGGACTCGTCTGCTATGAAACTCAAACATTTTTTCCTAATTGGCCTGCTCGCTTGCGGCACGTCCGCCTGCCATAAAAACGGCTATAGGCAAGACCACCGAGCAAGCTGCGGCTGATCAAAAAGCCATCGCAGTACGGGCCGTTGCAGATCAGAAAATTACCGCGCAGAATGATGCGGCCACGCTCAAGACGACAGTGCTCAAGGAGGATGTCGTCAAAAAAATGCAGAAACGTCGACTCCATTGCCAACTGTTTCACCCACCGTGGTTCCAGTACCAAAAATTCGCCCGACGCAGCAATGATTGCGTGGCGGTAATGTTAAATCTCTTTGCTTGTCAGCAGTCATCGCGGCGCGATTCTCAAGACTATGAAACTCAATCAACTGATACTCATCGGGCTGCTTGCGGGCGGCATCTCCTCGTGCAAAAAATCCACTGAGACGGAAAAAAGCTGGTCAGGACACTAAAAAGGCGATGGAGGCCGTCGAACAGGCCGCAAAATCCAATGCCACAGTGGTCGCATCCGAATTGGAAGTCGTCAAAGTAGCTGCTGAAAAGAAAGCCGCCGAACTGAAGGCTGCCGCTGAAAAGGAAGCCAGCGCGCTCAAAGAAGCTGCTGCTGCAAAAGCTGCTGAAGCAGCCAAAGCAATCGAAGAGGCTGCTAAGAAGGCCAAGGAAGCCGTCACTCCGGCAACTCCTGCTGTGCCAGCTTCACCTGCAGTTCCCGGATTGCCGAAATAACATCGGTTCGTTCGCATCTTGATTTGATGAAGCGTCAGGCGACAAGCCTGACGCTATTTTTCAGTATTTAACAAGATGTAGTGCTGACTAGACAAAGCGCTGCCGTTGGTAAATGTTGCAGTAATTTTTCACCTCTTGCTGATTCATGTCCGCCACGCTCCGCCGTTTTTTCTGGAGAGAGTCCGCCAGCTTGCTGCTGCTGGCCTGTTGTTTGACGGCGGGAGTTGGCGATGCGCGGGCGGCCTTCACGATTCAGATCAATCCGGGGGCTGGATTGTCTGGTAACAGCGCGGCGCTGGCGGCATTCAATCGCGCAGCGCAGGAGTGGTCATCACGGTTCGCGAATGATGTGACGGTGTATGTGGATGCGGATCTGAGCAGCGGGTTTGGCAATCCCAGCACCATCGGCCAGGCCGGTCCTACGGGTTATACGAATCTAAACCTTGATTATGGAACTGTGCGGACGGCGCTGGTGGCGCATGGGGCCGCGACGGGCAACGAAGTGTTGAACTATCTGCCGACGACGCTCACCGGCATGGCGACCGCCCCATCAGGAAGCACGATCATCGGCAGCACTGTAGGTGTCGTGCGTGCCAACCAGCGCGTGCTGGGCCTGCTGGGTGGCGGCGATACGCTGGCGGACGGCGAGATCACTTTCAACTCAGCCTTCAACTTTGATTACGACCGGACTGATGGCGTGATGTTTAATGCCATGGATTTCCAAACCGTGGCCGCACATGAACTGGGACACATCCTGGGCTTTCTTTCCGACGTGGATGAGTTCGATGCGGGCTACCCCACAACGAATCTGAATACTCTGGACCTGTTCCGCTTTGCCACTGCAGATGCACCGATCAGCTTTGAAGAATTTCAAACCACGCTGCGTGAAATGCGCCCCGGCACAGAGAGCGTTTTCAGTGATTCAGAGAACGCCTACGCGTTCTCCACCGGCTACTATCAGGGGGATGGATCGCAGGCCAGCCATTGGAAGGATGATGCGCTTACAGGCAATCTAATCGGCCTGATGGATCCGAACCTTAGCTTTGGAACCTTTCGCGGTGTGACGGATGCAGATCTGCGAGCGATGGAGCTTATCGGCTATACTCTGATGGCTGTGCCGGAACCGGGCCGAATGCTTATGTTTGTGATCGGGATTTTCGCAATGGTTCTGCGTCGCCGGCGGAGAGTGCGATTCCTGTGAACGCTCTGCGCGTGATGAAGGAGGAAGTCACCTCCTTCAACTTCTCCGTGAAGTACTGCCTCACGCAGGGCGTCACCGAGGGGGGGATCGTGGTGGCGGGATCGCTGCTGGCCGTCGTGGAGCGCTGTCTGCAGAATGTATTTTCATCCCTAGGCCGCGCGCAAATGGATCGAGCAGCACAACGTGGCAGCGTTCACAAAATAACGTATTGGATGCAACCTTTGCACGGTGGCTGGGTTGAAGGCATCAACTTGCTTCAATCCTCCCATGAAGACTCTAACGCTATTTTTAATTCTCCTCTCCCCGGCACTGATGCGTGCTGTGGATGCCGCCGAGAACGCCCACGCTGGCATTTCTGCAGACCAACTCAGCTTTTTCGAGAAGAACATCCGGCCAGTGTTGGTGCAGCACTGCTACAAGTGCCACTCCAGCGAATCGGAGAAGGTGAAGGGAGGATTGACCCTGGATACGAAGCAGGCGACTCTGTTGGGTGGTGAATCGGGGCATCCGGGTGTGACACCGGGAAATATCGCACAAAGCACCGTCTATGAGGCGATGACATGGAAGAACGAGGACAATCAGATGCCGCCGAAGCAGAAGCTGCCGGATGATGTGATCGCGAACTTCAAGAAGTGGATCGAGATGGGTGCGCCTGATCCGCGTGAGAACAAGGTGGTCAACGCGAGCGGCGGCAAACGCGTGATCGACATGGACAAAGGGCGTGAGCACTGGGCCTTCCAAAAGCCAGTGAAGCACACGCCGCCGGAAGTGAAGACGCAAGGCTGGGCGAAGACCGACATCGACAAGTTCATTCTCGCGGGCATCGAGGCGAACGGTTTGCATCCTGCGCGTGATGCGGATAGGCCAACGCTGATCCGCCGTATCGCGTTTGATTTGACGGGGCTGCCGCCGACGCCGGATGAGGTGAAGGCTTTTGTGGCGGATCAATCACCAGAAGCGGTGAAGCGGGTGATCGACATGTATCTCGATTCGGAGCGCTATGGCGAGCGCTGGGCGCGGCACTGGCTGGATGTGGCGCGTTATGGAGAGAGCAGCGGCAAGGAAACGAACGTGCTTTACCCGCATGCGTGGCGTTATCGCGATTACGTGATCGAGTCCTTCAAGAAGGACAAGCCATATGATCAGTTCCTGAAGGAGCAGATCGCTGGCGATCTACTGAAGTTCGACGGCAAACGTGATCAGGCGGATAAGATCGTGGCTACGGGCTTTTTGGCGATTGGATCGAAGGGACACAACCAGCGTGACCGCCGCCAGTTCTCGATGGATATGGTGGATGAGCAGATTGATGCGGTGTCGCAGTCAATGTTGGGGCTGACGCTCGCCTGCGCACGCTGTCATGATCACAAATTCGATCCGGTGACGCAACGCGACTATTATGCGCTGGCAGGCATCTTCCTGAGCAGTGAAACGCTCTTCGGGACCTATGAGCAACTTCAGAACAATAATCCCTCCGGGTTGATCGAGTTGGATCGCGCGGCAGCGCAAACCTCCGCTTTGGCAAAAATTTCACCTGCTGAAGTGGCGGAACTCAAGGGTAGCTATCAAAAGGCGCAAACCGCTGCCGCCGAGGCGCAGCGTGAGATTTTTGCCATGCGGCAGCAGGATCGCGACAAAGCTGGTGCGGCTAGTTTCCTGCGCATTCGCGGTGCGCGAGATCGTGCGGAGGAGGTTAAAGCAGATCTTGATCTCTTTTATGAAGACGGCACTCCACGCACGCTGGCGATGGGGGTGCTGGAGCGCACCACTCCACTCAACAGCCCAATTCTCATCCGTGGTGACATCAAACAGCCGGGCGATGTGGTGCCACGTGGTTTGGTGGAAGTGCTGTGCGCGAAAGGCGAACCGCTGAACATTAGCCCGCAAAGCGGCAGTGGCAGGCTTGATTTGGCCTACTTCATCGCTTCCAAGGACAATCCGCTCACGGCACGTGTGATGGCGAATCGCGTGTGGTTAAAGCTGATGGGCAGCGCCATCGTGGCGACGCCGGACAATTTCGGCACGATGGGCCAGAAGCCGTCACATCCCGAGTTGCTGGACCATCTGGCGGTGTCGTTCATGGAAAACGGCTGGTCGGTGAAAAAACTGATTCGCGAGATCATGATGAGTCGCGCTTATCAAATGGGATCTGGCTACGATGCCGCGAATTTCGCTGCCGATCCTGACAATAAATATCATTGGCGCATGAACCAGCGCCGTCTGGAAGCCGAAGCGATCCGTGATGCAATGCTCGCGGTGGGAGGCGTGCTGAACTTGTATCCCATTGATGGATCTCCCGTCGCACGTGCCGGTGAAGGTCGGCAGGGGCTGATTTCAGTCTTCCGAGGTGAGATGACTAGCAAACCCTATACCTACCGTTCGATCTACATTCCGATCATTCGTGATCAGATTCCAGAAATGCTCGCAGTCTTCGATTACCCGGATGCAAGCTTGGTCAATGGTGACCGTGACACAACGAATGTGCCATCGCAAAGCCTCTACCTGATGAATAACCAGGCAGCGCAGGGTGCTGCAGATGCTTTTGCGGCTCGTATTGCCAAATACCAGGGCACATCGGCTGAGCGTCTGGGCTATGCCTATCAGCTGGCCTTCGGGCGTGAGCCCACGTCTCCTGAAAAAGCAGCGATTAGCAATTTCTGGATGCGTTTTCCCCAGCAGATCGCCAAGAACGGTGGCAACAGCAAGGATGCGAAGGAGAAGACCGAATTCGCTGCCTTGTCTGCTTTTTGCCAGAGTCTGATCGCCAGCGCCGAGTTTCGTTACCTCAATTAAAACACCTCCCACACTCTACCGCCATGAATACGTCTCCCTTCTCACGTCGCGAGTTTTTGAAAACAGGCTCAAACGGCTTCGGTTATCTCGCGTTCGCCGCTCTGGCTCAGCAGCAGGCATTGCGTGCCAATCCTGGTGCCGCATCGAGTCCCTTGGCACCGAAGGCACCTCACTTTACTCAGCGTGCAAAGCATGTGATCTTTCTCTGCATGCAGGGAGCGCCATCGCATGTGGACACGTTTGATTACAAGCCAAAGCTCATCGCGGATGCAGGGAAGGGGGCTCCATCCATGGCCGGGCGCTACGGCACTGCAAAGCTGATGGCACCGCTTTGGAAGTTCAATCGCAGTGGCAAAAGTGGGCTGATGATTTCCGAGCTATTCCCGAATCTAGGCAAGCATGCAGATGAACTTTGCATCCTCAATTCGATGGCTACAGACCTGCCGGCACATCCGCAGGCATTTTCACAGCTTCACACAGGCACGACGCAGTTCGTGCGGCCTTCGCTGGGAGCGTGGGCCTTGTATGGCCTAGGCACGATGAACGAAAACCTACCGGGCTTCATCACGGTCAATCCTCCAGGTAACGCGACACGCACCTATGGCAGCGCCTTTTTACCGGCGATTTATCAGGGAACGAAGATCGGCGGTAATGGCGCTCCTGGTGGAGGTTTGGCGGGGCGTCGTTTTGGCGGCGGTGAGCAAGCGACTGTGGCCAATATCAAGAACGGACGTTATACGACGACGGAACAGCGCACGCAGCTCGATTTGGTGCAGGCTTTGAACAAATCCAGCATGCAGCAGAGCGGTGGCGTGAGCGCCGAGGTGGAAGGTGTGATCGAGTCCTACGAACTGGCGTTCCGCATGCAGGCAGAGGTGCCCAAGGTGATGGATCTGAGCAAGGAAACAGCGGCGACGAAGGCGCTGTATGGCATCGACGAGCAGGAAACGGACACGTTTGGCAAGCAGTGCCTGATGGCGCGCAAGTTTGTCGAGGCTGGCGTGCGTTTCATCGAGATCACGCATGGCACATGGGATCAGCATTTTAATTTAAAAGCAGCCTTGGAACGCAACACGGGTGCCATCGATAAGCCGATTGCAGGACTGCTGACAGATCTCAAGCAGCGCGGCCTTTTGAAGGACACCCTGATCATCTGGGGCGGTGAATTCGGTCGCACACCACATTCTCAAGGCGATGATGGGCGTGACCACAACAACAAGGGTTTCACGATGTGGATGGCCGGTGGCGGCGTCAAAGGCGGCATGAATTACGGAGCGACAGATGATTACGGCTATGAGGCAGTGATGAACAAGATGCACATTCATGACTGGCACGCGACGGTGCTGGCCCTGATGGGACTTGATCACGAGCGACTTACGTTCCGCTATGCGGGCCGTGATTTCCGCCTCACTGACGTTTATGGCACGGTAGCAAAGGAGATCATCGCCTGACGGATTTGATTTAGGTTCAAGGCGTACGTTGCATCCTCTGCGATCTGTCCTATGGGTAGCGTTCTCAATGGGAACTAGCGCTACAAGTACTGCCGCGAGGACGCGCGCCAGCAGTTTGCTGGCAGTGCCTCAAGGTGTAGTAGCCGAGACGTCCTCTATTGAATTATTGATTGCCTCCGAGTTGCCAATCGAATTGCAGGCTTCAGCCAGCAATTTATTGCATGCTTTTGCCAGCAAAGTCGCGGTTGCAGAGCACTTCGATGCGTTCTGCGGTCAGGCGTTTTCAAAACCTGAATGGGCGGCTGCAGCGAGCCCTGTGATCGCGGAGATATTTGATCATGATGAGGATCAACTTGCGGAGTTAGCTCGTATTCCTGACCTCATTATCGAAATGGGCAGCGGACAGGCCACGGTTACTTGCATGGTGGCATCGCGTTGGGCCGCGCGCGGTGAGACGCATCGTCTTTCCAGGCTCGCTGAGTCTATTGTAGCCTCGCATGCTTCAAAAAATGCTTGTGCGGTGGAAGTCATGTTGGCGCTGGCTGCCACACTGGCCGTAACGCGGTTTTCGCGCGCCGAACAGCTTTACAACGCCGCATTGCCTTTGGCGGGTGAAGAGCACCAAGAGGCCTTGGCAGATGCTAGACGCTGGCTGGGTGCAGGTCGAGTCGTGTGCAGTGCTGTTGCGGAAGAACGTGATTTTTGGGATGTTCGACTTAGAAAGCCCAAGACGCCGTGGCTGTGGCAGAGCAAGGAGGAATTGCAGGTATTGGATAGATTGTCCGAGCGCCTGACAACGAGCATTGAAGGGGGGGAATTATTTCAAGCAGTGCTGCCTGCGTGCTGGTGGGACTTAGCGATGAAAAGTGCGCAACTGCAGGAAAAGATCGCCACGGAGACAAAAAAAACGGAAACGGCTAAAGAGAAGCCTGTTTATACCCCGCGTGTCTCACCTGATGCTGCTTTGCCATCTGAGTTCCCGGCTAAAGAGATACAGACTTACCCAAAGGCCGGACAGTCAGCGCGTTTTGTACTGGGTTGGATTTGTGGTGCCTTGGCAATGGCATTCACGCTAATTTGGCTGCCACCCGAGGATGTATATCGTGTTCTAAACACCTTTAGAGCATCGGAAGCACGCTCCACGGTGCCTAGTTCCACTTTCCCAGCATCTTTGAAGCCTGATAAAACGCCTGCCGAGATGGAGATATGGAGAAAGGAGCATCTTCAAAAAATGGTTTCTGACATGGCGCAATTTGCATCTCAGCAGGCAGCCGCAACATCCAATCCCTGGCGAGACAATGAAATAGTTCTCTCCGGACACAGCCAAGAACTCCCATTTGAAAGCACGCAATACATGAAATTTCTGGTGTGGCTGCATCTGGATCCCCCGAAGGATGCCGAAGTGCGCATGCGTGTTCCTAAACTTCTCCTTGATCGGGTGAAGGCGGACGTCATCGCATTATGGGAAGAATTGATTTATCCGGGTTCGGCGAATGCTGATGAAATTAAAAACGCTGCACGCGAGGCACTACATGACTCAAAGTTCCAATGGAACGCAGAAGAAAAACGACGATTGGGCTTAATTGCTGCGTCTGAAGGTGATTCCAAAAACCTTTCTACAACCAGTCCTAGGTCGTGAGACATGGTTGAGTTTTAGTTCTCTGTTTGTTAAAAATGACATAATTCTTAAACTTGGCTAGCACACCTCCCTGCTCACAACTTATCCGAGGGTTGCTCAAAGTAACTCATTGGCCATTCCAGCCGTATCAACTAGAAATATAGTGCATTACACGACTTCTATTAGCGTCTTAGCCAAGAGTTAAAATAAAATTACCAGATTTTCAGAAAAATTTTGTATTTTTGAGCCACAACCCTTAGAATCTATAATATGAATTTAAGACCGCTGAACGAAATCTTTAACCTGACGCGGCCTTACAAAGTGTAGCCTATATTTCGTTATGATTGAGGAACCGCCAGCAATTTGGCAGCTTGTCTGTAGCGCATCGCACCGGCGGCGCGCCGGTGGAATTGGTGCGTTCCAAAGATGAAGTTGTTTTTCTTGCTTTTGACAACCGCATTCGGCGCTTGGTGGAGCTGCACGTGCTTCGAGGTGGAAATACTCTGGATGCGGCGATGAAGCGTTCCGCATTTGAACGTGCGCGGCAAGTTTCAGAGATTCGTGGGCATGCTTTCATGCGTATCTTGGAAGTGGGTGAAGATCAGGGGTTGGTCTATTATACGAGCAACCTTAACGATGGCGAATTTGTCGATGCTTATGCCAAGCGACGTGGAGCAGTGGCTCCAGCGACTGCTTTGGCTTTGGTTTACCAACTCCTTGATGATCTTTTGCAACTCAAGGGCTACCAACGTTTGGTCTCTCGCATGCATTTGGATCGTGTGTTGGTGACGACCCTGGAGGACACCTTCTTGCAACTGCGCGTTTTTGATTATGGCCTATCGCAGTTAGATGCTGGAACTGAAGCGCAGAGTGGTGTTCGGATGGTGGTGGAAGCATGCCGGTTGATTTTTCTTCTTCTTACGGGGCAGAGTTATAATGGTGAAAATCCAGATCGGTTCCCGGCTTTGACTCAGCTACCGATGAGTCTGCGTACTGCTGTAAGAGCCGCACTCTCGGATCCTTCCAACGCTCCGGCTTCCATTGAGAAACTAAGGGATGATGTGCGTGAAGCTTTCAGTGCCCTTTCTAGCAATATCAAAGCGCGAAATTTCCGCAAACACCTCGTGGTGAATGCCTCGCTACTACCCCAGTCACAGCTTCAGGAACTTCTCCTCGAAAACGTGCCGGTTGAAACCATTTTGGGAACGCGCTTTCGTGTTGAGGACGCAGATCACACCCGCCGATATCCTTTCTCGATCCCTGCGATCAATACAAAGGCTGATCAGTCTGTTACCGTGCATCTCTTGCCGCCGTCACGAATTGTTGAAAAATCACGCTATGAAGCTGTGCCTCTGCAAATGTGGCGGTTCAACCCTGAGCGTCATCCTAATATTTTGCGCTCTCTGAGTGTATGGGAAAGTCCTGACTGGACATTCTTGACAGAAGAGCGCGAACCCGGTTTTGCCCTGAGTCGCCTGATGGCGGAACGCATTACGCTGAATCCTGCCGAAGTGATTGTGCTTATGCGTCAGATTCGTGCGGGGTTGGATCAGGCAGTTGAATGCGGTGTGCAGCGTGTTGATTTGCATCCATCAAACATTCTTCTTCGCGTGGGAAAAACGGACCGTTGCTTGCGCGTGAACTTGAGCGCCTGATGCAGAAGCGTCTCGATGCTTGGCCTTCTTTTGTGGTAAAATTGCGTCCGCATATGACGATGCGCAGTCTTTATGAGCCGCTCCTCGTGGACATGGATATCATTGAGGGGCAGTTGAATGAGGATCATTTGCAGGATCGTGATTTCCGGTATCGCTCTTTCGTTGCACTTGCCGTTTATCTACTGACAGGAGAGCGCCAAAGTGGTGGCACTCCGCAGTTTCCCGAAACTGTTCCTGAGGCGGCAGCAGCTTATGCACGTGAATGCATGGAATTGACCCGTCGAGCCGGCAAAACACCCAGCCCTGCTGAATTCATTGATAAATTCGATAGTTTGCTCTCTGCACCAACGGTTGATCTGGCAACTCGTCTGCGCGGCAACGTTGTGGCGATAGAGGAGATGGAGAGTGCGGGGTCGGTTTCTGATTTCGCAGACGACTGGAATACGAATTCTTCAGAACAAGATGATCTGGCTCGCGATGAAGTATCCCAAATCAAGCGCGGAATTAAGACGCATGATTTCAATCCTCTGCTCGATCAGAGGCGCGGGATGCCTTGGGGTGCTCTGGCGGCCGCTGCTGCGGTGATTCTTGGTGTTGGTGCGTGGATGTTTATGGGAAGTAATAGCGAAGTAAAACCAGAAGTGGTTGTTTCTTCTTCAGCAGAAGGGCCATCAAACACCAAGGTTAAACCACCACAGGTTGATGAAAAGAAAACTGCCGTGAAACAGCCAGTGAATATAGTCGATCAGAATAAAACCGTTTCGGATCAACCGGCAGCCCCTCAACCGCAAAAATCACCAATCGCTATTCCTCCCACCAAATTTACCCCAGCGGTTGCGGTGGCTGTGCAGAATCCTCTCAGTCAGCTTTCCTCCGGGTCTCCGGTGGCACAGGGCACTGAAGTGGGAAAACCTGCCATGGCAAAACCAGTGAATGTTTTACCGGCAAACGCAACGCCTTCGCCCACTACTGTAGATTCTAAACCTCTCACACCCACAACTTCAAATCCAGTGGTGAAGCAGTCGAATTCAGATCCTATAACCATTCGTCGTGCAATCGTTCCCTCAAAGGAGGAGATTGACCGTATGAAACAGGGGCACGTCGAAAACAGAACGGGCCAGATGCCCGCTTTGTCAACCGCATCACCTTTGCCACCGAAACGCAAAGTAAACCCGTGATCATTACCACCGCTCAAATTTGATTACGCATCAGGATTATCGTGAGAATCCTCACAAAAGGGCGCAATTTGCTTGGACTCAAGGTTAACACGCGGGTAAGATTAATACTATGGTAAATGTGCGCTGTAAACGAAGCTGCCCTGATAATGAAGTCCGGGGTATGCCGGATAAAGGATCGGTGGGCGTAACAGGGCGTTTTCACCATTCGAATCATCGAACGGCACAAATCAAATTAGTAATAGATAAAACTAGGAGAGACTGATGAAGGTCAACAACACAATCGTCATTTCAATCGGACAGGCAGGCAATCAAATTGCAGCGTCTTTCTGGAAAACCATCTGTCAGGAACACGGCATCGATCCCCAGACCGGCCAGACTGGCCAGGGTCAGGCACCCAAAGGTAACTGGAGCGCTTTCTTCTCGAAGTTAGGCGAGGCATCTTCCGGAAGCTACGTGCCACGTGCCATCATGATCGATCTCGAACCTAGTGTGATCGACAATATCAAAGCTACCTCCGGTTCTCTGTTCAATCCTGGCAATCTCATTAGCCGGACCGAAGGTGCTGGTGGTAACTTTGCCGTGGGTTACCTTGGCGCTGGTCGCGAAGTGCTGCCGGAAGTCATGGGGCACCTCGATGCCGAGATTGATAAATGTGACAACGTTGGAGGCATCATTGTCCTGCATGCTACGGGTGGCGGCTCCGGTTCTGGCTTCGGAGCTTTGCTGATTGAATCTGTTAAAGAGAAGTATCCTGAATTTCCTGTCTTGAGCTGCGCGGTGCTACCTTCTCCTCAGGTTTCTTCAGTTGTCACTGAGCCTTACAACACGGTCTTCACGCTCAATACAATGCGCCGTTCCGCCGACGCCTGCTTGATTTTTGACAACGAGGCACTGTTTGAACTCGCTCACCGCAAATGGAACATCGAAAGTCCGACGGTAGATGACCTGAATCTACTCATCACCGAGGCGTTGGCTGGATTGACTGCCTCCATGCGTTTCAGCGGCTTCCTTACCGTCGAAATCAGCCTGCGTGAACTGCTTACTAACCTCGTGCCGCAGCCTTCGCTACACTTCCTCATGTGTGCCTTTGCTCCGCTTACGCCCCCTGATCGCAGTAAGTTCGAGGAAATGGGCGTCGAGGATATGATCCGTAGTTTGTTTGACAATAGCTCTGTTTTCGCGGCCTGTTCGCCAATGGAAGGTCGGTTCCTTAGTACCGCTGTGCTTTATCGTGGCATTATGGACGACAAGCCACTGGCTGATGCCGCCCTCGCTGCAATGCGTGAGCAACTTCCGCTTACCTACTGGATTCCAACAGCCTTCAAGATCGGCTACGTCGAGCAACCCGGCATCTCACACCGCAAGAGCATGGTGCTGCTTGCCAACAATACGGAGATTGCCCGCGTTCTTGATCGTATCTGTCACAACTTTGACAAGCTATGGCAGCGCAAGGCATTCGCCAACTGGTACCTCAATGAGGGTATGTCTGAAGAGCAGATTAATGCACTGCGCGCCTCAGCTCAGGAACTCATTCAGAGCTATCAGGTTGCTGAGGAAAGCGGTGCCAAAGCTAAGGTACAGGACAGTTCGGTCGACATACCACGTGGCAACTCTAATTCGGATGACAGCCGTGGCGGCATGAGCCTACGCGATCTTGTGGATCGTCGTCGCGCATAACACATCAAATTAGCAGATAAACAACAGTTTGGAGGAAAACCCGTGAGAGAGATTCTGAGCATTCATGTAGGACAGTGTGGCAACCAAATCGCCGACCGTTTTTGGCGGCTAGTGCTTCGTGAGCACGGCCTGACTGAGGCTGGTACGCCCAAAGATGGCAGCACTAACGTTGCCGCGAACACCACCTTGGAGATTTTCTTCCATAAGGTGCGCGACGGGAAATACATCCCGCGAGCGGTTCTCATCGACCTTGAACCCGGCGTCATTGCCCGTATTGAGGGTGGCGATATGGCGCAGCTTTTTGACGAAAGCTGCATCATCCGTAAAATACCTGGTGCCGCGAACAATTGGGCCCGCGGTTACAATGTCGAAGGTGAACGCATCATCGACCAGATCATGAATGTAATCGATGCGGCGGTTGAAAAGACCAAGTCGTTGCAGGGTTTCCTTATGACTCACTCCATTGGTGGTGGGTCCGGCTCTGGCCTTGGATCGCTGATTTTGGAGCGGTTGCGCCAGGCTTACCCGAAGAAGAAAATCTTTACCTTCTCCGTCGCGCCATCGCCGTTGATTTCTGATTCCGCTGTCGAACCATATAACGCTATCCTCACGCTTCAGCGAATTTTAGACAATGCCGATGCCGCTGTGTTGCTCGACAACGAAGCTTTGTTCCGTATTGCAAAATCGAAGCTTCACCGCAGCCCGAACTACATGGATCTCAATCACATCATCGCCCTCATCATGAGTTCGGTGACGGCGTCCTTACGTTTCCCTGGTAAACTCAACACTGATCTGAGTGAGTTTGTTACCAATCTGGTGCCATTCCCCGGCAATCACTTCCTCACTGCCTCGTTTGCTCCGATGCGGGCTCCAGGACAGGAAGGGCAGGTGCGCATCAACTTCCCCGATATCGCACGTGAAACGTTCTCGCAGGACAACTTCACAGCTGCCATCGACTGGACTAACGGTGTTTATCTATCTGCGTGTGCTCTCTTCCGAGGCGATGTGAAAGCCAAGGAAGTCGAGGAAAACATGGCGGCCATCCGTAAGAGCCTCAACTTTGCCAGTTACGTTCCCACCGGCGTCAAAATCGGCGTGGCTGAGACTGCGCCTGAAGGCTTTGCTTCAAGTGGTCTCGCTCTTGTCAACCACACCGGTATCGCTGCTGTCTTTGAGCGCCTCATCACCAATTTCGACATCATGTTCGACAATCATGCCTACACACACTGGTATGAGAACAATGGAGTCTCACGCGATATGATGGCGCATGCGCGCAACACCATCGTTAATCTCGCCCAATCCTACCGCGGCGCCAGCTAGCCGAGCTTAGAAACAACTCGGTTTAGGATCTCGACGACCAACCTTTAACCCATCGTGGATACTGCCCTGGAGCGCCAACTTGCCTCCGCCTCCCGCAGCGTCGAGGAGGCGAGGCGGCTTGCGTATCACGATCCGATCCGTGTTGGCGCCTTGGTGGAACAAATCAGTGTCCTGGCTGATCTGCGCCAGAAGGAGGGCGATTTTCGCAAGGCAGAATCCCTTTATCGCGAAGCGCTTTTCCGTGCTCAAGAACTACGCAGACAGGATCCAGATTTGCTCACTGGCATTTACTCCCTCCTCGCCCATTTGTATGATCGCTGGGGGCGCATGGACAAGGCAGCGGAGTTCTATGAAATGGCTCTCAAGCTCAGCGCTGACAATGGCCTCGCTGATAGTGACAAGGTGGCCACGATCAAAAACAACCTTGCCATGATCTTCAAGCAACTTCGCCACTTTGATAAGGCGGAGCGTTACTACTGCGAGGCGCTCGAAACCTTCCAGCGTATTGATGGCGAGCAAAGCTCACGTGTCGCCTCTGTCTACAACAACCTTGGAGTGCTCTACTACAGCAGCATGGATGTGGATCGTGCGCAGGCCATGCATGAGCGTGCACTGGCCATTCGCCAGAATTTGAATGATGGTCAGATGGATCCTGCCGACCTATCTCAAACCTTTATCAATTTAGGGGCAGTGTACAAGGCATCTGGTGATTTCCAGAAAGCCGAGGCTTGTGTGGATCGAGCCAAACGTATCCGCGCCACGATGAACGGTTTTCAACCGAATCCGCGCCGATCGGCTTCGCTGCTGATCGATAAGAGCTTGTAACAAATGTTTAATACAGTTCGACGGGGGAGCGTTTGCCGTCTTCAACACTGAGATCTCTAGCGCCTTCTTCGCCGAGCGTGGCGACGCGTAGATTCCAGATGTCGCGATTGATGGCGGTAAAGCGATCTAGATCGAACTTGTCCGGGGTAACCAGTCGCTTCTTGGTTTGGTCGATGCGAATGAGTGCATCATGCAGCACTGGATCTTCGACGCCTTCGAGATGCTGACGCGCCAGTTCGACCATTTCGATGCGGTGGCAGATCATGACGAGG
>Ga0114970_10001751_pt1 | contig 16212 bp, 16 predicted proteins | sample M_140205_XF_Meta_FD_87030 | JGI IMG/M metagenome (GOLD analysis project Ga0114970, IMG submission 87030) | Freshwater microbial communities from Lake Montjoie, Canada to study carbon cycling - M_140205_XF_MetaG | ecosystem: Environmental > Aquatic > Freshwater > Lake | place: Lake Montjoie... | reverse complement strand
CAAGATCTTGGACTCGACTTTTTAATCGCTCCCGATATGGAGTTCTTTTACTTTGCTCCCCCAGAAGCTGGTCAGCCTCCACGCCCACTCGATGAGGCGTCATTTTTTGATCTCACAACAACTGATGTCACTGGCACATTGCGTAAGGAAACGATTCGCACTCTAGAGACGATGAGCATTCCTGTTGAGTACTCGTTCCATGAAGATGCACCCTCACAACATGAAATTGATCTGCGCCATACCGATGCTTTGACGATGGCCGACAGTGTGATGACTTTTCGCCTCGTTGTCAAAGAGGTCGCCGCCGCACAGGGAGTTCATGCCACCTTTATGCCGAAGCCGCTTGAAGGGGTTCAAGGCAGTGGTATGCACTTGCATTTATCGCTGTTCAATAACAACGGCACTGATGACAGCAACAGCAACGCTTTTTATTCAGCAGATGATTCGTACAACTTGTCCGAAACGGCTAAGAAATTTATGGCTGGACTTCTGTTCCATGCCAGTGAGATCACTGCCGTCACTAACCAAACAGTCAATAGCTACAAGCGTTTAGTGCCAGGCTTCGAAGCACCCGTACATGTTTCATGGGCACGCAATAACCGCAGCGGTTTGATTCGTGTTCCTGTACCAAAGCGCGCAAATCCTTCAGCAACACGAATTGAATACCGCTCACCTGATCCAGCCTGCAATCCCTACTTAGCATTCTCTGTGATTCTTGCCGCTGGATTACGCGGTATCGAACAAAACTATGAACTCCCCGCAGAGGCCGATGCAAACCTCTTTGAAATGGGTGACGGTGCTCTCGAAAAATTGGGAATCGCACAATTGCCGCAATCTCTTTCTGAAGCACTCAATGTGATGGAGTCATCAACTCTCGTCCGCGAGGCCCTCGGAGAACACATCTTTGAATGGTTCTTGCGTAACAAGCGCTCTGAATGGCGCGGATACAAGACCCAGGTCACTCCATTTGAACTACAGCGCTATCTCAAGAGCATCTGAGTTACTGCGTTATGGATCTTGTCGCCGTTTTTCCCGAATCGCCTTCACCAGAATTAGCGCGCACTTTGGACATGGCTGGTTTTCGTTGGAAAGCTTTTCCTTCCGCTGAAGTCGCCCTAAAGTCTGAACCCAACGAGGGTTGGCTGGGTGCGATTGTGATGGCTGATGAGGATATGGAAGGGGCTTGGGCTTTTTGTCGGGCCCTACGTAAACGTGACGGGATTCATGTGCCGTTGATGTTGTTGGTCACTGGTGCGCAACTTGATGATCTCACCTTGCGTGATGAATTGTTTAGTGATTTTTGTTTGTTGCCCTTTCACCCAAGAGAACTTGAAGCGCGACTACGACATGTTTTCGCGCACATGTCTGTCAGCGTGAAACCAGATGTCGTGGACTACGGCGGGCTAGCACTCAACCTTGAGACCTATCAGGCATACATTGACGGTCGCCCCTTAGACCTGACCTACATGGAGTACGAACTCCTCAAGTTTCTTACTCAGAATCCGGGCAAAGTTTTTACACGCGAGATACTTTTATCTCGTGTGTGGGGTTACGACTATTACGGCGGTGCGCGAACTGTCGATGTGCATATTCGTCGTTTGCGAGCCAAGTTGGGTGAAGAGCAAGCGAACTTAATTCAGACAGTGCGCAGTGTGGGATACCGCTTTGGGCAATCGCGCTGGGGCAACTAACTACACCCACGCCAACGCTTCCTTCACGGTGGCTTTTGCGCCTTAGATAGGTTCCTCGCACGTGAGGTGATCGAGATCGTCGACTGAGATGCCTTCCAACGAAGGCGCAAGTCGCAATCGAACCCCAAGGTCTGCAGGAATATCGACAACATGTGGCACACCCAGCACATAACACCCTGCCGCCAAAGCCGAACGTACGCCCGTAGGTGAATCTTCAATTGCCAGACAATCACGTGGGTCAACTCCGAGTCGCTGAGCCGCCAGCAGGTACGGCTCGGGGTGAGGCTTACCCGCAGTGACCTCATCGCCGGTGACCGAGACCGAAAAACTATTCGGCGGCAAACAACCAATGACTTGATTCGCAAATCTCTCCCATGACATTGTCACCAGTGCTGTGGGGATTCCGGCCTGATTGACACTGGCCAATAATTCGCGTGCTCCTGGACGCCAAGGAATTGCCACCCGTAATTGCGCCACAACACGATCCAACAACATCTCGACAATTTCTGCGGGCTCTTTATCGACACCTCCGTGCTTGCGAATGTAAGCACCCGAATCCAAAAGGTCCGATCCGACCAATGCCCGCGCGTGTTCGTGGGACCATGTGCCACCGTGCATCTCAACAATTTCAAATTCGGCAGCGAACCAATACGGTTCTGTGTCAACGATCGTTCCGTCCATGTCCCACAACACAGCGGCTGGTCTTTTGTGTGAGCCGACCATGTCAGTGAAGTTGTTGAATCCGTGCGCTGATGAGTCGATGTTTTCCTAACATCTCATCAAGCGCTGTGTGCGTCAGTTGTCCATCGCGCACCACGACGCGCCCATGCACCACAGTGTGCCGCGCCGCTGATGGGCCACATCGCAACCAAGCTTCGATCGGATCGGCAATCGCTCCCGCAAAGGATGGGCCAGTCAGTGGCCACACCGCAAGATCACCCACTGCGCCGATTGTGATCTCTCCAATTTCACCTTCACGACCAAGACATCCCGCACCACCGCGGGTTCCCATCTCCAACGACATGCGCGCTGTTCCGGCTTGCGCACCATTGCGTAATTTGGCGAGCAACATTGCTTGGCGCGCTTCCATCCACATTGATCCTGAGTCAGCCGATGACGAACCATCAACTCCGAGGCCAACCTTGACCCCAGCCGCACGTAAGTCAACAACCGGCGAAATACCAGATGCCAAAATCATATTGCTACTCGGGCAATGAGCTACCCCGATGCCAGCAGCACCGAGACGATGAATCTCATCGTGATTCGGCATCACACAATGAGCAACCCAAGTACGGTCGCTGCACCAACCAGTGCGCTCTAGATATTCCATCGGGCGACAACCAAAAGTTGCGAGAGAAAACTCGTCGTCTTGAGCGTTTTCAGCGAAGTGAGTGTGCAAGCGAACATCTAACTTTTCGGCTAGTTCTGCAGAACGGATCATCAATTCTTCAGTCACACTAAACGGTGAACATGGGGCGAGGGCCACACGCACCATTGCACCGAATGAGCGATCATGATGCTGATGCACCGCTTGCTCACTGAGCGCCAGAATTTCATCGTCGTCGCAGACAACATCATCAGGTGGCAAACCACCGTCTTTTTCTGAAAGAGACATTGAGCCACGCGTTGGATGAAAACGCATGCCTAAGTCTTGAGCGGCACGAATTTCTGCGGACAACAAATCACCAGCACCATGCGGATGCAAATACAGGTGATCCGAACTTGTTGTGCATCCAGACAAGGCCAGTTCTGCGAGAGCGATGTACGCGCTGACATACACCGCTTCTTCATCAATCGCTCGCCACAGTGGATACAAAGATTGCAGCCAACCAAACAACGGCTTATCCGTCATGAGTGGATTCGCACGTGTGAGATTTTGATACATGTGGTGATGTGTATTCACCAGACCTGGCGTCACTAAACAATCCGTGGCATCAAGGACTTCACGGGCATCGGGTTTGATATCCAAAGATGAACCAACACCAATGATTATTCCGTCAGTGATGGCAACCCAACCACCGCTGAGTTCACGACGTTGGTCATCAACTGTGGCAACGACGAGAGCGTTATGAATTAATAAATCAGCCACGACAGCAGGAGTGGTCATGGGTTTTCCGATGCCAATGAGTCAAGGATCTCAACCAAGTGTTGACGATGGGTACGTGGGTTCACAATGCAGAAGCGTAGAACCGTTTCACCGTTCCATGAACTAGGAACGACAAATGATTCCCCGGAATACAACTGTTCGTCGCTCCAGCGCTGATAATCGGCAGCTTTCCAGCCGAGTCGGCGAAATACCAGGATGCTCAAATCTGGTTCAAGGAGCAATTCAAGATAAGGCCGGGCGCGAATTTCGTCTGCACCTTGTTGTGTCACCTTGAGAGTTCTCTCCATTGCATCTGTATACGCCTGAGTCCCGTGTGTCGCCAAACTAAACCACAATGGCAGGCCGCGAGCACGCCGACTGAGGTGATGGGCCATATCGGCAGGATTCATTTCTAACCATGGTTCATTCTCATCTTGCTCACTATGCAACACGTCAAGATATTCAGCGTGTTGCGTATGTGCCCGTGGACCATCATGGACATTGCGATAAATCAACGCGCAACTGTCATAGGGACCAAAGAGCCACTTATGCGGATCAACGATGAAACTATCGGCGCGCTCAATACCGATGTATTTATCGCGAATACTTGGGGCACATAATCCGGCAGCACCATATGCGCCATCCACATGGAACCACACATTTAATTCTTGAGCTACATCGGCCGCCGCGGATAGATCATCAATCACACCAAGGTTGGTCGTTCCACATGTTGCAACGATCGCGAAGAGACGATCACGATCTTCTTGCGACATTGAATCAACGGTGGAACGTAACGCAGACCTATCCAAACGCCCGCGATCATCAGCAGGGACTAACAACACGTCAGCATCCATCGCCCGAGCGGCTTGTGTGACAGATGAATGAGCGCCCTGTGAAGCCATGATCAAACCTCGCGTGTGATCATGTCGTCCTTGATTGCGTTCGCGCCACCAATATCGACCTGCGATAAGAGCCGACATATTTCCCGCAGTCCCACCACTGACAAATACTCCACCTGCTGATGCGGGAAACTCTGCCAAGTCCGCGATCCAACGCAACGCTTGGTTCTCAGCGAAAACCGCTCCCGCTCCTTCAAGCCAAGAGCCCGCGTAAATACTCGCTGCGGAAACGACCATGTCAAAAATAATGGAAGCCTCAGTCGGAGCACCAGGAACGAAGGAAAGAAACTTTGGGTGGTCAACAGCGATTGAGGATGGCGCAAGAACCTCAATGAAGAGCCGTAATGCTTCAGCGCCAGTAATACCTTCTCGGGTAATCGTCTGCCCCACGAGTTCTAACAACTCTTCGTATGGTCTCGGTGCGCCCAAAGGTGGCGGGTCAACACGAATGCGATCAATCGAATAGAGCAGTGCCTTACTCGCCAAACGCGCCATCTCAGCATCAGGGGTATGCATACCAATCATGAAGTTATATGACTTCGTGATCTACCGACGACAATCGCGTCAGTTGTTAAGTTCGAGCAGTTCACTGCCCTCGTTGCGAATCTCGCCGTCTTTCCACAACAAGTGGCCAAGCAGTGCAGCTACTGGCGCCATCGATAAACCAACGACGATAGGAAATGAAATCAAAGCGATAATGAGGACAACGGCACCAGGCATGAGAAGAACCTACTTCTTTGCGCCACGTGAAGGCGACTTCTTCGCGGGTGACTTTTTCGCAGGAGCCTTCTTCGCAGTGGCTTTCTTCGCAGGGGCTTTCTTCGCCGGAGCCAAAGGCTTATATGCCCATGCTTCGATTTCTACTGCTCCACCGAAAGGAAGAGCCGCGACGCCGATAGTTGAACGCGCTGGGCGTGCACCATCAAAGCCAGCGACATAGGCCTCATTAAAAGTTGCGAAGGTGTCCATGTCAGTTAAAAAACAAAGGGTCTTAGCGATGTCATGAATCGTGACGCCTGCTTCTTTCAAACGCTCTTTCAGATTCTTGACAGCTTGCGTCGTCTGACCGGCCACTCCACCTGAAACTAAGACTCCGTCTTTAATGCCAAGTTGACCGGACACGATCACCCAGTCACCAGCGCGAACGACAGGTGTATACGGACCAAGAGGTTTAGGAGCGGAAGTCTTTGCCATGCCCGCAAGGATAGTTGTCAATCCCACAATTCGCCTCGCCCCTTGGCAACATCTCTGCACCGTAGTTATCATTGCGTGTGCGCAACTTTGCCAATCCAAGTGATCAGGACGCGAGATGACAGAACCCATCATCCGTGGCAGTCGCCGCCAGTTGCTGCAAGTGGGCGTGGTTGGCACTTCGGTCTTCACCCTGAGTCGTCTACTCGGCGCCTGCGGGGGCTCGGCGAGTAGCGATCCCCTTGACGGACCGATTTCACAAAATATGGCCCTCGTACAACGTTGGGTTCCCGACCAAATCGGACCCGGCGCGGTGCGTCTGCCGATCTCCCTCGCCGATAACGCTGGTTTGTTACTCAAGGGTCCACGACTTTTGACTGGCGACATAAGAAGCGTCACGGATGATTCTGTTGTCGTCAAAGGTCTGACGGCGATGCGCTCTTCTTTAGGTGAAGGATTGGCACCATTTTGGGTCTTCAACACCACTATCGAAACTGTCGCCTTTTTCACATTGGTCGTTGATGGCGGACCAGCAGATGGGGCCGCTTTCCAAGTTAGCGACCCGTCAACTCTGGTTGTCCCACGCCCCTCAGACCGCCTGCCTGCACTCGACACACCGACTGCTGACAATCATCAGGGAGTTGAGCCCTACTGCACTCAGATGCCAGAACCCTGTCCTTTCCATGAGATGACATTGGCCGAGGCTTTGCAAAAAAATCAGCGCGTCGTACTGATTGTCGGGACACCCGCGCATTGTCAGACAGGAGTCTGTGCCCCAGTCCTTGATGGCATGATCACAATGTCAAAAGAAATGACAGATGTGGTTTTTATTCACGCCGATGTGTATCTCGACGACAGTGCAACAACAGTGGCACCGACAGTTGAACAATTAAAGTTGACGTTTGAGCCAGTGGTGTGGGTCACCGACAGCAGTGGAGTCATCACTCATCGCTTCGAAGGTGTCTGGCATCCCGATGAAGTCCGCCAAGCCCTGACCTGAATGCCTCTCAAAACTCCCGAGAAGACGTCGGCCAAAGCGTAAGAAGGTCCGACGACAGCGCAAGCGTCGGTGAAGTGACGGAGTTAGCTGAACGACTGGCCGCAACCGCATGAGCGTGTTGCGTTGGGATTAATGATGTTGAAACCCGCCTGATTGAGACCATCTTTGTAGTCGAGCGTTGCGCCCACCAACAACTGAGCTGATGCAGGATCAACAACGACCCGCACATCTTCGCCATAGTTGGCCTGCTCATCATCGGCGGCAATATCACTATCAAAGAACATCTCATAGGAGAAACCGCTGCATCCACCTGGACGGACTGCGACGCGCAAAGCCATATCGTCGGCGCCTTCAGCCTGAAGCAATTCCTTGACCTTGACTGCGGCTGTGTCGGTGAGGGTAATCACGATGAGTCTCCTGCTATTAGTCACGACGGGTTGCCCCGACCGATGTTTTCTCACCGGTCTCTACACAATACCCGTGTTCTTGAGCAATGTCATACCGATACGCTTTGAATATGTCTGCCGTCCGAGTACCCCCCTCGATGGAGGAGGTCACCAACCTCCTACGAGGTGTCATTGACCCAGAACTGGGCAGTGATGTCGTGGACTTGGGGATGGCTTATTGCGCCGAGGTCTCAGACCGCGGTGAGGTCATCATCAGTGTCAAGTTAACGATTGGTGGCTGCCCGCTGCGCGCCCAGATCAAGAAAGATATTGAGACTCGGGTGGCCACTCACCCAGGCGTCTCTCACGTCAAAATTGAGTGGGGCGAAATGAATGCCGAAGAGCGTTCGGCGACGATGGCCAAGGCTCGCTGGAATGCCAAAGAAAAAGCTTCAGATACCGCCATCTCGGCGACCACTCGAATTTTGGCTATCGCCTCGGGCAAAGGTGGCGTTGGCAAAAGTTCAGTCACAGTCAACTTGGCCGCAGCGATTGCCGCCAAAGGTTTTGTTGTCGGCGTGCTCGATGCTGACATCTGGGGTTTTTCAGTGCCACGCATGTTGGGCCTGGATGCCCGACTTGAGGCCGAGCACGATCCCGTTTCCGAGCGCCCAAAGATTCAGCCCAACACGCGGGTTGTTGGCAACGGCTTACTGAAAGTTGTCTCAACGGGATTCTTGGTGGAAAACGAAAGCACCGCTTTGATGTGGCGCGGACTCATGCTCACCAAAGCCGTTGAACAATTTTTGAACGATGTGGCCTGGGGTGAAATGGATTACTTGCTCATCGATATGCCACCAGGAACTGGTGATGTGCAAATGGGTCTGGCGCGGATGTTGCCACGCACCGACATGATTATCGTCACCACACCATCAGTCAATGCGCAAAAGGTCGCAATCCGTGCTGCCGATATGGCTCGTCGTTCTTATCTCCGCATCGCTGGCGTGATTGAAAACATGAGCGCATTTGTTTGTGAACACGGCACGTCGTATCCACTCTTCGGTACGGGCGGTGGACAAAATTTGGCAGATGAAATTGGCGTGCCGCTATTGGGTCAGGTTCCCATTGAGGCTGCCGTTGCCGAGGGTGGTGATTGCGGCGAACCCGTGTCATTAGTTGGCGTCGGTCTCGCTGCGGATTCTTTCCGCGCCATCGCAACTTTGATTGTCACTGAGACAGTCCCGCCTGTGCAGATGGCTGGATGCTCGGCGCGCACCTTTACAGAGGCCGAAGTCACCTTGCGAAAGCGCACTACATAACTATCGACGTAAGCGCAAACTGTTTGCCACGACAAAGGCACTTGAAAGCGCCATGGCAAGTCCAGCAATCACCGGATTCATCAGGCCAGCCACTGCTAACGGTAGAGCAGCAACATTGTATGCAAAAGCCCAAAACAAATTGGCTTGAATAATGCGTAGCGTGCGACGACTCAAAGCCAATGCCTTCGGCACAACTGTCAAGTCACCACTGATAATTGTCAGATCACCTGCTTGCATTGCTGCATCAGTACCAGTGCCCATGGCGATTCCTAAATCAGCAGCGACCAACGCTGCAGCATCATTAACACCATCGCCAACCATGGCCACGCTGGCACCAGTTGCCTGCAATTCGTGCACGATGCGCAACTTGTCGGCGGGCAAGACTTCAAAGCGCGTTTCACGCACATCAATACCGACAGACTTGGCCACGTGTTGCACTGGACCAGCAGAGTCGCCCGACACAATCAGGGGGCGTACTCCCAGCGCACGCAGTTCAGCCACGATCGCTGACGCCGTTGGCTTAATGTGATCGCTCACCGTGAAGCGCGCAACGACTCGCCCATCTACCGTGGCTTCTACGACAGTGGAGCCAGACTCATCATGATTCGCCGACCGAGAAATTTCAATACGACGGCCATCAACTATTGCTGACACACCCACACCAGGCATATTGGTGAACTCTTCAACCGTTGTTGCGTCTCCGACACCACGTTCATTCAGGCCACGCACGATGGCGCGAGCAATGGGGTGTTCACTGCGCGCTTCCACAGCCTTTACCGCTGCAAGATGATATGGCTCAATTTCGTCGATGCGCTGCAGAGTCATAAGGCCAGTGGTGAGTGTTCCGGTCTTGTCGAAAACAATCGTGTCAATATTGCGAGTTGCTTCCAGTACATGCGCACCTTTGATGATGATTCCTTCGCGGGCAGCGCGACTCGTTCCGACCAAGAGTGCAACAGGAGTAGCCAAGCCCAAGGCGCACGGACAGGCAATCACTAACACTGAAACTGCTGCTTGAAAGGACCGTTGAGTGTCGCCAGTGATGACTAGCCAACTGATGAGCGTGATCGCCGAGAGGCCCATCACAACGGGAACAAAGATCGCACTTACTCGATCGGCCAATCGTTGAATGGGCGCCTTACCGTCTTGTGCTTTTTCTACGAGGCGTGCCATCTGTGACAGAACCGTGTCGCGACCGATGCGAGTTGCACGAACCAATAACCGACCATTGGTGTTGAGAGTTCCGCCAGTCACCACATCACCCATGGAGATTTCAATAGGAACACTTTCGCCAGTGATCATGCTTCGATCAATAGCGCTTTGACCCTCAATGACAATTCCATCGGTGGCAATTATCTCTCCGGGACGCACAACGAAAATTTCACCGACTTGAAGAACGCCGATAGGAATAGATGTCTCAACACCATCACGCCACAATGTCGCTTCTTTTGAACCAAGGTTCAACAATGATCTCAATGCTGCACCGGCCTTGCGGCGTGAACGGACTTCGAAATATCGACCGGCCAGAAGAAAAGCCACGAGGGTCGTCGCGACTTCAAGATAAATCTCTTCATGGACCATGCCAGACATTTCGCCATGAGCCATGCCAGCCATTGACGATGAACGCGGAAACAGATTCATATTCATTTTCATGCCGATATCGCCAGCGTTCCCAAAAAATAGTGCCCAGACGCTCCAGGACATCGCGGCGATCACACCAAGTGATACCAAAGTGTCCATCGTTGTCGCACCGTGTCGCGCGTTACGCCACGCCGATCGATGAAACGGTGCGGCGCCCCACAGAACAACTGGCAGCGCCAGAGCCAACGCGAGCCATTGCCAGCCGTCAAATTGCAATGCCGTGATCATTGACATCAACATCACGGGAAGTGCACATACTGCACTGACAATCAGTCGGCGGCGAATATCTAGAAGGTGGACCTGCGTAGCAATTTCAGTGGTGGATTCTCCTTCATCGACCTTGGGGGCTATCGCCCCATAGCCAAGCGCCTCAATGGTTGCGATCAGTGAGTCAACTTCTGCCGAGGCGACCTGACTGATGACGGTCGCTTTTGACGTGGCGTAGTTGACCGATGCCTGAACGCCATCAATCTTGTTCAGTTTCTTTTCGATACGCGCCGCGCACGCGGCACACGTCATGCCAGTAACCGCTAGAACAACGGTGTCTTCACCGACCAATGGCTTCAAATCCTGCTTCATCAATTGCTGCAGCAATGAGTTCCCACTCAACGTGAGATTCTGACTCAATGCTCACGATCTTTGTGTCAAGGTCAACTTCAATCTTCGTCACTCCTGTGATCTTGTTTAACTCGTCGGTCACCGCACCCGTGCAGTGACCACAGGTCATACCTGGAACTTCAAAAGTCGTTGTCACCATGTCAGTCTCGTTTCGGTTGTTCAGTAAAGATTGCGGGGCGCTTATTCAAGAAAGCGTCAATACCTTCTTGAGCATCTGCAGAAATAGCCGCGCCAGCCATGACCTCAATTGCGAAATCGTAAGCTTTATCTTGGGATAAATTCATCTGATCGTAAAACGTATTTTTGCCAAGTGCCTTTGACCAAATGGAACCACGCGTCGCACGGGTGATGAGATCAAGCACAGCGGCATCGAGTTGATCATCAGAAACAACGCGATTGATCAGGCCCCAGTCGGCTGCAGTGACGGCATCTATGGGGTCACCAGTCATTGCCATTTCAAGAGCCCGTTTGCGGCCCACATTGCGCGCCACAGCCACCAGTGGGGTATGACAGAAGAGTCCGCCTTTTCCTCCCGGAATAGCAAACGCTGCCGACTCACCAGCAATAGCAAGATCACAAGAGGCCACAAGTTGGCAACCAGCCGCCGTTGCCAAGGCATGCACTTTGGCGATCACGGGCTGAGGGATGCTCTGAATCACATCCATCATCTCGGTGCACACCTCAAACAGATGACGAGCGTGCTCAATATCGGCTCCAGCCATATCGGCAAAGTTGTGACCCGCCGAGAACACTGGACCATTGGCCGCGATGATCACACCAACGGCATCACTGGCAGCAATCTCCCTCAGGGCCGCAATGATCTCCAACATCGTCTCTAGTGATAGGGAATTACGTTTGTCGGGACGGTTGAGGGTCAACGTAGTGATCGCTCCCTCACGCATGACGTGGATGTTCGCAAACTCAGTCATTTGACTAGTCTCGCACCCATCTACAGCTTTTGGGTGGCTAGAAATTGGGACTTTGGCAGTGAAAAGTGCGCCCTGAGGGTCTCGAACCCTCGACCAACGGATTAAAAGTCCGATGCTCTACCAACTGAGCTAAAGGCGCGGAGGCGGAACGAAATGCGGAGCGAAACTCACTCCAGACCCCGAATACATCCGTCTTTCATGATAGTTCCCCTGAACCGGAAACATTCATTCCCTTTACGGGGTCGCAGCCTTTTAGCCCACTGTCCTGACACCCTGCAATAGGTCCACCTCCTTTGAGATGCCCCCCTCGCCGAATCAAATACCACGCGACCAGACATGGCAGGATTGGAACGTGACTCAACCACTTGACATCCGCCCATTGCTTGACCCAGAGATCGCCGCTCTCCTTGCTGCCTCACCCGTAGATATTGGTGCCGTCTTAGCCTCGCTGACGAATGACTCAATCGTTGATATTCGAGCGATGTTTGCGGCCACCCCACCTCCGCCACTATCGGACACGATTGAACGTACCGACCATGTCCTTGTCGATCGTGGCACCGCGACTCTGCGAGTGCATCGGCCAAAAAATCTCGCCGGTCAGCGCCCCTGTGTTTATTGGATGCACGGCGGCGGATTAGTTGTCGGCGATAACAAGATGGACGATGCGCGCTTTGACTCTTGGTGTAATGAATACGGGATAGTGGGCGTCTCAGTTGACTATCGCCTCGCACCCGAGCACCCGTACCCCACACCGCTTGAAGATTGTTACGCAGGTTTGGCGTGGGTTCACCAAAATGCGGAATCACTCGGCGTTGACGCGACGCGAATCGGTATCGGTGGTGCAAGTGCTGGTGCGGGCCTAGCGGCCGGACTTGCCTTACTCGCTCGCGATCGTGGAGATCTATCCGTCGCTTTTCAACTTCTCATTTACCCAATGATTGACGATCGTCAAATCACTGTTTCCAGTACTTGGTCTGATCCAATCTGGTCACCTGCAGCCAACACCTTTGGTTGGACCGCTTATCTCGGTGACAAAAAAGGAACAAGCGATGTTGAACCGTATGCCGCGCCTGCGCGAGCCACTGACCTCAGCGGATTACCCCCAACACTGATCTCCGTCGGCGCGCTTGACGGTTTCTCCGACGAAGATATCGATTACGCCGTACGCCTGCGCCATGCCGGCGTGGCTGTTGAACTACATGTGTACCCCGGCGCGCCCCATGGCTTTGACACTTTTGGAGACTTCACAGCTATCTCACGTCGAGCTATCGCCGAAACCAACAGTTGGCTGCAAGGGCAAATCAGTTAACTACAACGATTAAAGATCTGATGTTGAATTTCGTGGTTCTGGGTCGTGATACGGACACTGGGTGTCCGTATCACGACCCAGAACCACGTACTGATCGGCTTATACGCCGAGATGCTCGCGTATTTTGGCTAGCGAAGGATTCGTCATCGCCGTGCCATCAGAAAAAATCAAGGTCGGTACCGTGTAGTTGCCGTTGTTGGCAGCACCAACTAATTCTGCAGCTTCGGGCACGAGTTCGATATCAACTTCTTCAAAGTCAATGCCGATATCTTTCAGGTCGCGCTTAAGTCTTTGGCAATAGCCACACCATTTGGTTGAGTACATCGTAAACGTCACGGCTTCAACCTAGCAAACAACGTACTCATAACGCCTCACGTATCGGCGCCATATTCAGCAACGACATCCCCTATCGGGCCGTCGGCAAGCAACTTTCCTTTTTCAAGCCATAAACCACGAGTGCATAATCTCTCAATTTCATTGGTCGAGTGGCTCACCAAAAACAGAGTCCCGGCATTCGCAAGCAGGGATTCAATTTTCGCACGCGACCTCTTCCTGAATTCCTTATCCCCAACCGATAATGCTTCATCGACGAGCAAGATCTCAGGTTGCACCGCTGTAGAGATCGCGAAATGCAGTCGTGCTCGCATACCTGCCGAATACGTTTTCAGTGGTCGATCAATCGCCTCCCCTAAACCAGTGAATTCCACGATTTCAGCAACTTTGCTGTCAAGTTCTTCGCTACTCATTCCTAGGGCCAAACAACCAAGACGAATATTTCGGATACCAGTTGCACCATTGAGCAACACCGCTCCAACTCCCAATAATTTCGGTTCGCACGAAACCAAGATTTCGCCACTTGTCGGCTTGATGAGACCTGCAAGTGCTGAAAGCAACGTGGACTTACCGGAACCATTTGATCCAATGACTCCGATGGCCTCACCCCGACGCGTCTCAAAAGAGACACCGTTGACTGCCTCGATGACCCGACGTCCAGAACCCTCCTGGGTGGCTAAGCGCTGACGTAAGCCCGCTCTTCGGTCACTGAAGACTTCGAACTCAATATGAAGATCAGTCACCCGAACAGATAACTCCGTCATGGCTGCCCGTATTTGTATTCGGCAACCTTAAAAAATCTAAAACCAAACCAGAGAATTAACAGGGATTCAACGACCGTCAATGCTGATGTCGCAACATTCAATTCTGTTCCCAGAATCATCCACCTATAAAAGTTGATCAACGACGCAATCGGATTCAGGCGAACTAGCCAATCCACGAGATCATTACGACCAATGATTCGATCAAGTGGAAACATGACGCCCGATGCATACATCGCTAGACGCAAAACAAAAGGGATCAATTGCTGGATGTCGCGAAATCCATCATTTAAACGCGCGGCGATAAAAGATCCGCCAAGATTGAAAGCCGTATGAATTAGGAGAATGACCGGCAATAGAAACCAGCGACGGGATGGACCTACACCAGTTGCAAACGCGAATATCACAATGACAAGGAATTGAAAAGCGAAAGCCAATAATTCACCAATCATGTTTGAGATCGGGACAATTGCGCGCGGAAATCTAAAAGACCGCATCAAGCCTTGACGACTGGCGATGGATGACGCTCCGCCGAGAATCGTGCCGGAGGTCAACTGATACGTAAAGACGCCGATAATGAGCCAGACAACAAAATTGTCAATGCCACGACTGACCTCAAGAAATTTTCCAAATACGAGGTAATAAACACCAGCAGTCAATAGCGGATTTCCCAAGTGCCAGATGTTGCCAAATAAAGTGTCTTTATGTGAGGACTGAAGTTCTTCAATCGGAAGGCTCAACGCAAAATCTCGACGCTTCCAAATTTCCGCGACGTACGCTCGCGAAGAGACTGATGTGTCCAAAGAGAAGAGGCCCTGATCCTGATCATCGGACTCAGGATGAGAATCATCATGAACAGTCATAGCCCTGCAAGGTTATCTCAAATGCCATCTACATATCCTGAAATTACCCCAATGAGCCCCCCAAGCAGTTGGTTGTCGCCTATCGTTTACAAGCGTGTCCGAAAGTGTAAAATTTCCCCGTTTCCCCGTTGTTGCCCGTCTTGAACAGAGTTCAAGGCGCCAACGCATTCTTATCGCCGCATCACTTTCAGTCGTCCTCTTTTTTCTTGGACTACGAAATCTGGCGACAGTAATTGTCGACCGCTGGTGGTCGCATAGTGTGACTGACGCCCCACTGTGGCGAGTACGAATTGTCGCTCAAACACAGCTCTTTCTTCTTGCCCTTGTGGCCATTTTGGTCATTCTAGGTACCACGATTTTTTTCATCTGGCACACTGGTCGTCGCGTTCTTGCCCCCAACAACCGCGTCATGCGTTGGTATCACGCACGGATGGGGATGGCGCATCACTGGCTCGTCGCAGGAATTGGTATCTATGTCACTTGGCGAGCCTTAGCTGCAGTCCCGAATTTTTGGCAACAATGGATTCTTTTCCGTGATGGGTTTGATTTACCAAATTCTGTGCCAGGTACGGGTGGAAATCTTGGCTCATATATTTTCTCCTTGCCATTCCTCAACACCACAACATCATTTTTACGTCAATTAACTTTATTCAGTTTTCTCTTGGCGCTGGCAGGTCATTCAACCTCGGGTTCATTCAGGTGGACCAAGTCAGTGCCATCGCGTCGAACAGCGTCAGCACATCTGCTTTCGCTAGCCGGATTTTTTCTTCTCGTGCAGACATTCCACTACTTGTTTGTGCAGAGACATCTGCAGGTACTTGATAGCTCGGGCGGCTTCGTCGGTGCCGGATACACGCAAACAACGTTCATTCTTCCAGGACTATTGATCACAGCAATCTTTGCTGCACTCGGAGTTGCTTCGTTAATTCATGCAATAGTCACTCGCGAAACGAAGTTGGCAAAAATAGGTATGGCTCTTTGGGCAGTCGTACACGTCGTCTCTCTTATTGCATTGCCAGCGATTGTCAACAAAGCCGTCGTTGCACCTGCAGAGGGCGACAAGCAACTAACTGCTATCGCCGAGAACCTTGTAGCCACGCGAACGGCATATGGGCTCGGCGATATTTCCGAATCGGAGATCACCGTCAGCAATGGACTGCCCAACACAACCGATGCGACCGATATT
>Ga0114970_10001750_pt1 | contig 16216 bp, 18 predicted proteins | sample M_140205_XF_Meta_FD_87030 | JGI IMG/M metagenome (GOLD analysis project Ga0114970, IMG submission 87030) | Freshwater microbial communities from Lake Montjoie, Canada to study carbon cycling - M_140205_XF_MetaG | ecosystem: Environmental > Aquatic > Freshwater > Lake | place: Lake Montjoie... | reverse complement strand
TAGTTAAAACCCCCGCGCCCATTAGTTCAGCGCCAATCCATTGTCCAACACCGGGGAGAAATACCGCCGCTGCCAACATAAGAGAGTTTTGCAAGAAATCGTTTTTATCTAAGTCCCCGCTTACTCTCAAGTAATTACCAGATGCATCAAAAGTAACCGCTCTCCTTACGCCGTCAAACTTATCATAATATGAATATGCAACAGGGGTTCCATACTCTTCTCCCTCTATATAATCTCTGCCAGCTTTAGATGGAGTAAGCGCCCATTCAGGGTAGAAATTTTTGCCTGTTTTTTTCTCAAGTTCAAGTATGCTGGCAGGTTTGGGCGGTTCTGTTTTTGGTGGGAATTTAGCTGCATATTCAGCTTTTTGTTGTTCGGCAATTTTTCTCGCCTCAACAGGGTCATAGTAAGTAAATCCAGCAGATGGGTCATCCCTGTCATATGTAAGAGTGACAGCATCTGTTCTGTCTTCTTCAATAGTATCATTGTGACGTTCTGGCATATTAATTCACCGTTTGGTTTACCGCGCCAACCAGCGCCGATGCCCAATCTTGCCAATCATTAAACTGATCAGTCCTTGGGATTGCTTCATTTGTAAAAACGTCAATAGCGGATAACCCGTTACCCCAGACTTTCCAATCAGTGGAGGGCGATGGGATCTCAAGCTGCTGCGGAGAATACAGTTCGACCATGAGCGATGCCCACGAGTCAAACGTGTGATAACGGGGGTCATAGACCTGCGCTGGATTAAGAGCCATATGGCCTCACATCGCCGACCTCGGCTGTGATGATGACCTTACCAAGCTGGTAATTTCCACCAGAGACATCAGACACAAACCTTAATCGAATCTCGCGGCGCTGCTCACGCATATCAATCTTGCCGGTGTCTGGATCAAACAAGTACGGCCCAGTCGTCACATCATTTGCCTGAGCAAACGGCCTACCAGTGATGTAGACCTCCATCTCTCCAGACTGAACAAAGTCAGGCTCTACGCGATCCACGCGCAGCCACACATTGTCCCCAAGAGGCGCTGCTTGGGCTGGGCCACCAGCAACCCACCCAAGATCACTGGTTTCAAAATAGCTTCGGATTGCAAGCGCTGTCTGGCCGTTCACCTCATCGGTGCCAACCTCGTGCTGGTACAGGTTGATCAATCCTGCCACTGTGGAGAACGACAAGGTGCTTGTAGCGGTCGCCGTAGCGGCCAAAGACAGTTGCAAGCCTTGGGCATAAATTGCGCTCACAGGCACTGAAAAACCAGAGCCAGTTCCACCAATGGATGCCGCAGTAGCGCTCAAAGTGTTTCCGACAACATATCCAGCCCCTCTGTCCGTTATGGTGACGGATGTGACCGCTGCACCAGAAACAACAATGTCAGCCTTTGCATTGGATCCAGAACCACCAGTGAGCGTTACGTTGGTATAGGTGCCGTTTGTGTACAGCGAACCGCCTGTGATTGCGCCCAGTGTCTTTATGTTGCTTGATGTGATGCCAAGCAGGGTTGTGCCCGAGGCTATACCAGTGCCAGTTACATTTTGTCCAACAATTGCCGAAGACTGGTAAGTATCGGTGTAGGCGTAGAAGCCGCCATTTGTAAGGCTGTAGTCAGCGGAGAACACAAACTCGCTTGTGCTGGTCTCCCAGCTTGCTTCAATTGGGAAGGCGAAGACTTGCGAGAAGTATCCAGCGCTGCGGTATGCGCCAGTTGACTGGCCTACGTCATACCAAGTGTTCTCGCGCACGTTGTAGACAATGGCATCGGTGCATTCGGTGGCATCACCACGAGGGTAGAACCACCAAATCTCGCCGTACCGTGGAACCTTTGTTGCCCATACTTTTTGACGCTGGTTGTAGTTCAGGTTGTCAAAAAAGTAATTCTGGTTCATGTTGTTTGGGATTTCCTTCACAACACCGTTGTACATCAGGAATCGGTCAACTCCTACCCAGTAGTACACGCCATCGTACTCAATGGCGCACTGGCTGGACATGATTGAGGACTGGCTGCTGATGATGTCATAACGCCAAAATTGCGGTGGAGTTCCTGTGCCGCCTATGTAAGACACACGGATCAGGCTGTCAACGCTCCAAAACAGGCCAGAAGGCGCGTTGGAGCCGCCCCTGACGGGTAAGCCTTGGACGATCTTTCCGGTCGCCACATTGGTCGCATTTGCGTCCGCAGACACCCAGTCGTTGGTGTTGCCTGCTCCGCAGTTCTGGATCAAGCCGTTGTTGCCGTACACGAACACATAAGGGTGTAAAGAGACAACCCCGCCAGAGACCGAGATGTTGTTGTTGAATGTGACCGTCACTGTACCGTTGGCAGTAGCTGGCAACGACATCACCACAGAGGTTGATGAAACTGAAACTACAGTAGTTCCAGCCTGAATCCCAGTGCCAGAGATAGACTGACCAGCCCCAATCAATGGGTTTACAGCAGCAAGGGTAATAGTTGCATTTGTGTTTATCGTAGTAGCGCTGTCCGTAAACACGCCAATTTGGCTCATCGTAGAGCCAGTAATGTCACCAATCAAGACTGGGGAGTTGATGGTATTGGTAAGGTCGTTGAGGTTTTGGCATGGTGCCGCAACCAAAGACTGAACCCCAGCGCCAGAAACGTCATAGAAGCCGTCAAACTGCCACAAGTTATTGGCCGATGCCGTAAAGTTTGACAGTGTGAAATCTTGGAATCCAGAGCCAATCCCGTTGTTGTCGATGCCAAGGGATTGCAAGCCATCGCTGTAGCCGCTGTAGACGTAGTTGATGTTGTCTTGGGCGTTGAGCCATATACCCCGAGACGGGCCGCTTAATTGGCTAGAAATGACCCTGTAGCCGCCAATCTTGCGAGGACGGCCACGCTGGAAGCGCACCCACTGCCCATCGGTGTAGAAGTTTTTGTCAAAGACGGTGCCGTCCCGCTGGATGCCGGGTTGGGTGTCAAGGGAAAAGACTTTCTTTCCCATCAGTATGTCCCGCCAGAAACGCCGCCAGTAAAGGTTCCAGCGCCAGCAATGGTAAGGCCGGTCGCCTCCAAATCAAAACGCTGGACGCCAAGGATTGAGATGCCAAACTGACCTGTGCCGGGCCTAAACACGCCAGTTGATGTCTCAGACGCAAAGTTAAGCGTTGGGCCACCGGCTGATCCATTGTTCAGCGACAAAGAACTTGATCCAGCGGAAACCGTGGCCGCATTGAGCAGGTTGATGGAATCGCATAGCAAGATGGCTTGAGCATTGGCCGTCACCACCGCAGAAGACCCGCCAGAGGCTCCAGTGGTAAAGCTGACCGTATAGCCCGGCCCACCGCCATTAGTTTGATTGGTGATGTAGTACACCTGAATCGTCTGCGGCAAGACAATGGTTACGTTGCCAGTCAGGTTGCCGGTGTATTTTTGGATTGTGTTTGAAGCCTCGGCAGGCGTCAGCGTGTATGTACCAGACGTTACAGCCTTGGTCAATTGGCTGAAGTTGAACTGTGCGTTCTGCCCAAGGCCAACGGTGTAGAAAGCCGTGCCAGAGCAGCAAACAATGCAAGAGTCTGCTGGCTGCATGGCAATGGATGCCGTGCCATTGATCTGGTCAATGCCAGAAGGCGTCACATTGAGCGTCCCAGTACCGCCGTTGCGGATTAGGAAGAACCAGTTGTCACCCAAAGTGGAAGCAAGCGGCAGCGTAAGGGTGCCAGTACCGCTTGTCCACACATAGGAAGATGCGCGGTCGGATGCCTGCGCGGTGTAGCTGGTGCCAAAGGTTTCAACAGGGTGCGCGGTGTTTAGGGTGGTGCTGATTGCCATCAGGCCGTAGCCAGCCAACGTCACAGCGTCCGTATTTGACGACCCGGCACCAAAGGCAATGATTCCCCAAGTTCCATATGCGGTAGGGTTGGCCGTGATGTAGATGTATTGCGCCTCGCCAGCGGCCACGGTGACAATGGTGTGTGCGCCAGAGTAGTCCTTGACCGTGATGGGAACGCCGCCAGTATTGCGGATCAGCGAGTCCGTGCCAACAGAGGTCTGGTCTGCCGGAGGCATCAGCAAGTAATACGAGGACGACGAGGACGAAATCTCCATGATCCTCGCGGCGTAGTTGTCGGTCGGATTACCGTTGACAGGCCACGACAACTGGACTGTGCCAGTCAGGGTTATCGAACGATAGGATACGTCCGTTGGCTGGATTACATCGCCTGTGAATGGGCTTACAAAGCTCATGTGTCCCTCGCAATCGCTTGGCGGTCAGCTACGCGCAAAACATTCTCGTTTTGCAGAACAGCAATGATCTTGTCGTACTGGCCTTGCCACATGGGGATGCGCTCGTCGTTCTTTAGGAAGGGCATTGCTTGCAGCAGGGAGCCGTACAGCAGCGCCTGCGGGGCATACTGCGTGAACCAGTTGGTTTGGTTGGACGAGTCAAGAGGCTGATTTCGTTCGTAGTACAAGACTTCGTAGCTGTACGCAGCCGCAGGCGTAGGAGCTATCAGCCAATGCTCGTAGTCGTAGTCGCAGAAGAACAGTGGAACGTCCGTTGAACTGGCGTTGGGCCAATACTCACGCAGGTACTCATAAGTACGAAGGAAAATGGGCTGGCGATTGTTTGCCACCGTCACGTTCATGGATACCGTCTTGCGCCAACGCGCTGGCTTTGCAATGGTGGCCTCGCCCAGAACCATGTTGCTCTCCACTACCACCAAGTTGCCAAGGAATTTGATCTCCGAAGCAATGATCTGCTCCGCCAGCATAATGAACTGGGGGATCTTTTCGAGGGTAGCGGTGTCCGTGCGCTCCAAGTAGGACTGAATGTCTTCTACAAGGGAGTCATACGTCATTACCGAAGCGGTTGTCATACATTCCTCTCAAATCAGTCCTAGTTACCCTTGATTGTAAGGGCGAGTACCTTGTTTGTCGATAATCAGCACCTGACCGCGAGGCTTGCCTTTGGGGTCGTTTGGCACCGAAATGTGCGTCCAACGGTCAAATTCACGGATTAGCTGGTCAAAGGGCAGCTTTGCGGCCATAACCGACTTGACTACAACGTCGGGGGCCATGCCGGGTACACGAATATCAGCAGCACAGCCGACCCGATGCTGAGAAGTGTCTTTACTGCCCACGGCATCATTTACTTGTTTGCTCCGAAATGCGCTGTTGACCATGATCGGTACGCCTCCCAAAACGCCTTTAACTTGCTCCAAAAGGCCAGCCAAGCGTTTGAGATTTTCTGTTTCAGTAGGGTTAGGCTCATTCTTAAACTCCCGATGTTCAGTGGTAGTTAACTCTTCCAAAGTGAAATTTGGACTGAGTTTCATTTTGCTGCTACGCCTTGAATCTTCTCAGCGGTACGCATACCGCCCAGCCCCAGCATACCCAGCAGCAGCGGCATCATGGTTCCAGTATCCATCTGCGGAAACTTGACGGGGTGGCCGTAAAGCGCAGAACCCCACTCAGCCAGCGGGCCAACGACAAACTGCACAGCGAACCCAGCGCCGCATATCCACCCAATAGCAGGTCGCCAGCCAGAGACAAAAATGCTGGGGTTTGTAGCCTCTAGCTTGTTAATGTCCATCTGCCCTGCAAGCTGGGCCAACTCGCCAGACTGCTGTAGCTTCATCAACTCCAGCTTGGCAGCAGCCTGCTGGGCGGGATCAGGGAAAACCCTATCTAGAACTTTGCCGCCAATGTCGAGCAGCGCGGATACTGGGTCAAGGGCCATGATTAACATCCTCGTCGTGGGACAGTTTCACGCCCGCCAGCAGCCCGATAAAGCCGCCGATGATGGTCTGGAAAGCGGGAGACAATAGCTTGAAGATTTCTGCATTGTCCACTTCTTTTGACCACAGGCCAAGCAAAAAAGCTGAAACCATGCCAATTACAGATAGGCACAGAGTTGCGCTGACCATTAACGTCACCGCAAAGGTAAGTCGTGCTTTGATGTTGTCGTTCATTTTTTCCTCGCTTTCTCTATGATCTTTGCGCGTAGCAAAGGACTGTCTGATGTGCCTGACCACTCCGGCAAGGCGTTCCAAATATTGACGTAATCGTCCGAACTGCATACCGATTTATCCAGCCAATCCAGCATAGCTTTGTGTCTCTCTGCCGGGTCGTGTGTCGTTAAACCAATAACGTACAACTCCTGCACCGCGCAGCTTGTCTGCCTTGGCCTCTCCATCTTTTTGGACGGCGGCTCGGCGGACAAGATCAGCCTGTCCCCTGCCGAAGCCACCGACAGCAGCAAACCAAAGAAGAGAAGAACGCGCATGGTGCATGGCTCAAAGTCCAATCAGCTTTTTCACGAACTCAGCCGCAACACCCGGCCCTAAAAGCACGGCAACAATGACCACATACAAAAGGTACTCAATCTTGGTCATGCGCTTGGAGCCATCGTCAAAGCGTGCCTGTATGCCCTCATACCGCTGGGCGCAGATTGCCTCATGCACGCTAAGGCGCTTGTCGGTCTCCGTGGCAAGTTCTTGAATTGCTTCCATTATTCATCGCCTTCTGCCTGCTTGACACTTTCAATGTCTTTTGGCTTTGCGGCATCTTGTATGGCTTGCACCAACTGGAACACCTCTTGGTAAGGGCGCGTGCCAAGGTAGCTAAGTATTTGGTTCGCAATTTCGATTGGTAGTAATAGTTTCATGATTTATCAAAAGAGTAAGAAAAAGTTACCAGTAGTTATTACTGGGGGAGCGGTAAAAATCCAGCCGGTATTCCCACTGACGTTAGTAGAGTTTGCTCCAGCATACCAAGTAGCTCCACCTGTAGCAATTGAGTTTGTCAACGACAGGTAATCTGCGCTCACTGTGCCAGTTGCTTTGGATAACGTGTGGGTAGCTGCCGTAACTGAAGCAATGGTTAATATATTACCCGCCGCGCCGCTTGCATTCCAATTTGTAAACGTACTGGTTGTTGCCGCAGTAAATAAGATAGACGTTGCGCCAGTTGCATTGTAGGTATTAGTTATGTTAGAAAAAGTGTTTGAGCCTGTTATGGTCAATGCGCCTGCGCCACCTTGGTCTAGTGTAACTGTGCTATATGAAAAACCACCGCCTGCAAAAGTTTTTGCTGATGCGCTTGTAAGGCTAATTGAACCTGTTCCTGTTACCGTCAATCCTGTAGTAGTTGCGGTAGTCCAAACAGTACCTGTACCAGAACATATAACACTACCAACACCAAAAGCAATTACTCTGGTAGCAGTACCTGTACCACTAAATAACCCTGTAGTTAAAGTTTTACCATTTAAATCAAGTGTGCCAGATGTTAATGTAGTTGTTCGTGTGGTTGCAGTTGTAAAATTATCTACCAACTGAACTGTTCCCGTTAAGTTGTCAATTGTTATTGGCTGGGTAAATGCAATATTGTTGCTTGTTACTTGCTGAGTTGTTCTCCCAGAAAAAGTAATTGCTTGAGTTCCAGAAATTGTTGTTCCACTTCCGTTAAGCCAATTTCCGTAAACATTAGGGCCACCTGAAACAGATAACGTCATTGCGCTTGTTCGTGCAGACATATCAAGCGTACCGATATTCCATCCAGCATTTACTGTTATTGTTCCGGTTACGCTACCGGTGTTATCAAACACGGCAGTATCTTGAGCCAATGGAAAATTAGCCGCAGCAGGTGTTCCACCAGAAGATGTTGCCCATCCCGTAGCAGGCCAGCTTTGCGCACCAGCAAGATTCCAATAAACTGTTTTTGCTGCGGTAAAAGTTATTCCAGAATTGCCATAACAATTTCCAATAGACGTACCCGTCCAACTACCAGCACCAGCGCCTGTAATATCTTGAAAATCACAATAGGCAATAGCGACAGTTGCCGCTGTAATTGTTCTGGAGGTTCCTAATACATCTGAAATAAAAAATGTTCTTGCGTTATAAGAGCCACTATTTGAAGTAAAAGTACCAGTAACAATTTGATTTGCTGCAAATGATAATGTTTTAATTAAACTAGCTGGGCCAGAAATATTTAAGTTAAGAAAAGTATTAGCTCCTCTTATTGATAGAGGACTAGTATTGGAACCGCCTGTAAAACCAACAGTGCTATAAGTAAGACCCCCACTATTAAAATTTGGCGATGATGCTGTAAAGTTTATTGTTGAGGTTCCAGCGTTAAATGTAAGATTTGTTATAGTTGTAAAGTTCCAAGCCGTAGATGTTCCGCTCAAAGTAAGGGTAGAAGAACCTAAAGAAATTGACCTAGTAGAACTATTTGATGAATTAAAAGACGAACTTGTAAAAGCAAAATTTCCTGTACTAAACGTACCGCTGCTAACTGTAATTCCACCTGTTGAAGTTAATGCGCTACCAAGAGTCCAGCCGCCAGTACCAGTAAAAAAAATATTTGATGCCAATGAAACACCATTAGTTGTAATAGTTTTTCCGGTAGTAGTAGATTGAAATGAAATTGGAGCAGTTGTTGACCAAACAGTTCCTGCTACCAAACTCATACTTCCATAAACATCAAGAGTAGGAGCAGTTCCATCTATAAAAGTAACCGTTCCAGCCGATACGGTTATATCAAGACAAACCAATGCCCCTGTGCAGGTAACGGTATAAGTTAATGCTTTATCAAAAATTACTGAATCTGCTGAGGTTGGAACAGATGCTCCTATGGTCGCGGCTTGCATTGCTTGTGAGGCATAAGTACCGCCAACGGATACAACCCAAGTATTAACTGCACCTGATACAACTGTGCCAAGGCTAACGTAAGTGCTTGACCATACAGTCATTCCAGCAACCAATGCTGGTGAACCTGTTGTCGTTAAAGTAGTTCCTGAACAAGATGCTGTAAACGTCAATGCCGTGGCAGCACTCCATTTAGCAGTAGATGAAGTATCCCAAGTTCCAGTACCGCCAGCCCAATAACGATTTGCCATGCTTTACTCCGTAGGAGGCGCAGTGATAACAGCAATCCAGTTATCAAGACGCTGCTGTTTCATGGCATCTAACTCAGCATCACTTAAGCCGTGGTCAGCAGGCAGCACCAAAGCGTCCCGGAATGTGCCGTACTGTGTGTCAAATTCAAATTCAATGCTTACCATGTCATGCTCCTTATGCCGATGCAATGCAGCGCCATTTGCTGGTTGCTGCGTTGTACATAAATCCTACCGTCTTGGGTAGAGTTGTTGAACCGTTTGAGGTGGTTGGAACACTCACTGAGCTATTTTCAGTATTTACCCAAGTAATTGTCTGAGCTACTGCGCTGAAGTCATAAACGCGAACAATTGACATTTGACCATCAACAGCACTTGTTGTGGTCAACGTAATGGTCATCGTTGCCGCTGAACTGTTTGTGAAGGTGTTCAGCCTGTAAGTGATTGGCACTGTACCAGCATTTGCGGCGACCGTTACTGGATTGTTGGTGTAGTTGCCTTGGTAGAAGGTCTGGGTGGCTGTGTAGGAATTGGCTGCATTGTTGGTCGTAAAAGCACCAGCAGAGCCAACATTGATACCTAGCGCCGTGACTACGCCCGTTCCAGTAGTGGTTGACGCAATCCCAGTGCTGGCTCCTCCACCAAGCAATAGTGCGCTGGCCGTCAATGTTGCGGTTTGTGTTACCAAACCATTGGTGGTGTTTACGGCATTACCAATTGCGGTGACTACGCCTGTACCAGTAGTGGTTGTGGCAGGAGCGGCTCCAGCACCTCCGCCCAGAACAATCGCGCTTGCGGCCAATGCGGCAGAGGTGGCCCAAGTAGTACCACTGGAGAAGTACGGGATACCGCCAGAAGTGCCTGCAATCGTGAATGCAGGCGTTGTGGTTGCAGTTGCAATAGATACGATGCCGCCAGTCCAGCCAACAGATGTAACCGTGCCTGTTCCATAAGCCAGTGCTGGGATGTCGGCAGTAGTCAGAGCGCGGAAAGTAGGAGTCGCCGCAGCGCCACTGGACGGGCCTGCAAAAATAGCATTTGCCGATTGGGTCGTCAACGCGCCCGTAAGTGTGCCACTACCCGTTACAGGCGAACCTGAGACAGACATGATCGAAGGTAGTGCTAAAGCTACCGATGTGACATAGGACAACGCAGGAATATCAGCCGTTGTCAATGCCCTAAAAGTAGGCGCAGCCGCAGCACCGCTGCTTGGGCCTGCAAAAATTGCATTTATGGCCTGAGTGGTTAAAGCACCAGTGAGCGTCCCGCTCGTGGTGATTGGCGAACCAGAAACCGAAATAATCGACGGGAGCGATAAGGCCACAGAGGTAACCGAACCAGTGCCATATGGTAGCGCTGGGATGTCAGCGGTCGTTAACGCTCGAAACGTAGGTGCAGCCGCAGCACCAGACGAAGGGCCAGCAAAGATGGCGTTAACAGCTTGAGTGGTCAGCGTTCCGGTCAATGTTCCGCTGGTCGTAACAGGCGAGTTGGTGACCGCCATGATTGAAGGCAATGACAATCCGACCGAAGAAACTGTGCCGGTAGACGATGAGTTTGATGCCAGCAGCTTGACGGCTCCAGCGCTGTTCTTAAAGTACAGCTTCTCATCCAAAGTGTTTAACGCAAGCTCCCCAGCAACCAAGTTTCCAGAAGTTGGGGCAGCAGAAGCCGTTGTGCTGTAGTACAGCGATATTGGGGTGTAGCCAGATGCAGCCATTAGAAAGTACCTCCAGAGATTCCACCCGTAATTGAACCAGTGGACGGGTTGCAAGTAATGCTTGAGTTTACCAACTGACCCAAGTTCCCGGTCGTTGCATTGACAAAAGTTAAATAATTTGTTGCATTTGTTGAGTTTGCCGTAATTTCCGTATTGGTGGCATTAGTTGCGTTCGTAACAACGCCCGATGCGCTTGTGTATTCAGCAAGAATGGATAGGTTACGAGGTAGGCTCATGATTCAATCCATTGGAGAGTTTGTTCATCCCAAACATAGCGTTTATCACCCGTAGGAATAGGTATTGGTGAAATCCAATGGCAAGTCTGCTCATCAAGCGTCCAGCTTGGGAACGGCTGCGGGGGGATAAATGCGTCCCTATCAGGGTCGTAAGTGTAACCAATACCTGCGTAATTTTTGCGAAATGGCGTCCCACCTAGCCGATGTTCTCCGCCAAAAGTGTTGTAGCTGGTCTTTTTCCAAACCCGCCCCGTTGTTTGTGCATATATAGCCTCTCCATCATGAGGTTCATCTACCCCCACAATTACTTGTAAGACTACATTGTTCTCGTCAAGTTCTGCAAAATGTGCCATAGTTGTCACCAAGAAATTGAGCCTGTGCCAGCAGTAAATCTATACACTTTGTAACCTGTGCGGTATGTTGTGTTTGGCGTGGTGTTGCCCGCGCTACCGTTGCAAGTCAAACCTGCGGATACAGAAGAGAGATTAGCATAGGTATTAGGGTATGCAATCATTAATATGCCGGATCCGCCAGTGCCACCAGAAGCAAGCGACCCAACACCGCCACCACCACCTCCTTGGTTAACGCCACCTACTCCACCGCCAGAGCCTGTAACCCCGCCGCCGCCACCACCTAAGCCGCCAAGGGTTGTGCTTGTGCTGCGCGTCCAACCGCCACCGCCGCCAGCATAGTAAACACCAGTGCTTGTTATCGCCGTCCCAGTTAAGGTTGTGGTTGTAGCCTTATTCATGGTGTACGTTCCCGTACCACCTGTACCTGTGCCAAGCGCAGTAACGACTGTGCCTGCGGGAACGCCTGAACCCGTTATTTGAGTGCCAATGCCAATAACCCCAGCAGAGACGGCAGTAATGTTTATGCTTGTGCTGGTGCTTGTATTGGCAGTACCGGCAAAGTTTGTAGTAATTGTGCTTAATAAACCAATACCGCCAACACCAGTAGAAGCAGTGCCACCAACACCAGCAGCACCAAATCCACCACCGCCGCCGCCAAAGTTGCTGTTTGAATCTCCAGCGCCGCCGTTATTACCTTGCCCAACCGTTCCAGTTCCAGCAACCGACCCAGCCAAATATCCAGCGCCGCCACCAGAGCCGCCGTTACCGCCGTATTTGGTTCCGGTGCTGTCCACATCTCCGCCACCGCCGCCTAATGCGGGGCTTGAGCTTGATGCTGTAAATACCGAGTTATTCCCCGTGCCGGGTACTCCACCGCTTCCGGGAGCAGTTCCACCAGCGCCAATTGTTACCGTATAACTTACGCCGGGATTAATGTTTAACGCAGTAGAGGAAACCACTCCTCCAGCACCACCACCGCCTGAGTAGTTCCATCCTCCGGGGCCACCACCAGCAATTAATAAAAATTCAATTGGTATGGCAAGTAAAGGCCATGATGCTGCTTGTAACGCTTGCATTGTTTCATTAGAGCGCCAAACGCCTACGGCAGCACTTGAACTTGTGCTTGCTGCCGAAACAGATAGAACGGAACCTTTATATCTAGTAGACATGATTAAAAAGTTACTGTTCCTGTGCCAGAAGTAAATTTATAAACTTTATACCCTGAACGTGATGCAATATCCGATGCGGGAACATTAGACCCCGTGGTAGTTACTCCGTTAACTACAAGCCCTGCTGAAAATGAAATAATATCCGGGTAGCTATTTAAGTAAGCTAGGATAACTATACCCGAACCACCATTACCACCTAATCTAGTTCCACTTGAAATTGAACTGCCACCACCGCCGCCACCAGTATTTGCAGTTGCTGGCGACCCATTAGTATTAGTAACTAATGCACCATTACCTCCACCACCTGTTCCACCCAATCCACCTGTTGCGCCTGTTCTACCTCCAGCACCACCACCGCCTGAGTAGTATGTCGCTGTTCCATTAATACTAGATTGCGATCCAATCCCCCCCGCTCCAGCAACTGATCCAGATGCAGTTGCACCAACAGCACCAGCACCACCACCGCCGCCGCCCGGAAATGGCGATAAAGTAGCGCCCTTACCACCAGAATTTCCTTGGCTTGGGCTAGTGCTTGGCGTATTTCCTGCGCCTCCTGCGGTTCCTTGATAACCACTACCGCCGCCAGAGCCGCCAGCATTGCCACTACCACCACCAGCGGATAAACTAGTACCACCTCCACCACCTCCCGCTGCTGTTATTGTGCTAAATACACTAGATGAACCATTTACGCCTGTTGTACTTCCACCCGTAGCCCCTGCCCCAACTGTTACGGTATATGCTGTACCTGCCGAAATAGAAAAACTAGTTGAAGTGAGATACCCGCCAGCGCCACCGCCCCCTTGACCGCCTCCGGTACTTGTTGCGCCACCTCCGCCTCCGCCGCCAGCAACTACCAAATAATCAACAGAAGGGGTTGCAAAACCGGGCCATATTGATGCAAATAGTGCTTGCATCACTTCGTTAAGACGCCATATTCCTTTAGCAGACACTTTGCTAATTGTCGCCGCAGTGGACGACATTATTGAACCTTTATACCGAGTAGGCATTAGGTAATAGCTTCATAAGAAGCGGTCAACTCAATTGCAGATGCTGTACCAACAGTGACCACAATTGACTGCGCTTCACCAAGGTAAAACGCCGTACTTTTATCCGCAACAACAATTGAAGCATTTATCGGAACAGGTACTTGGTACACAAGACGGTAGTTTGTACCCGCACCAGCAGCAGCGCTATTAATCGCCACGGTTACCGTTGCAACAGCCGCAGTTACGTTTGACGCCACAATGTTGTCAATTTTGTTGACCGTGCCAGTTGCAGGCGTAAGCGCAGTCCAAGTGGTAGCCGATGTCGTGCTAGGAATTAAATAACTGGTATTGCCGTAAATTGTGGTTACGTTGACTATGTTTGGGTTTGCCATGCTTGTTCCTCAATAACCAAAAATCATCGCCATTGCGATACTTTTACCAGTTGTAATGCCACTTGAAGTTATAGAAGTGGTTATAACCAATGCTTCCACAATGTCGCCTAATGCACAAGCTACGCCAAGAGTAAAGTCTGTGCCGCTAGTGGCAGTGTAATCCGATGTGGCTAATAAAACACCATTGACGTAGACTTGTAAATAACCAACCGCATAAGTAACAGTAAAAACCGTTTGCCCTGCCGTAGCCGTAAATGATGTTCTGCTGTATGCGCTAGATCCGCTAGTAGAGGCGTTGATGGTTACTGCGCCTGTACCGCCCGTTGGGGAAATTGTGACATTGGTTCCTGCGATGATCTGGGACACACCCCCGGTAGCAGCCGACCAAGACGCCGTGGTGCCGTTGGATGTCAGGACATAACCGTTTGTGCCGATGGCAAGATTAGTTGCGCTGTTTGTGCCGTTACCAATTATTAAATCGCCCGTTGCAGTTATTGGTGATAAAGCATTGAATCCTGCTGCCGCCGTGGTTTGGCCTGTGCCACCTTTGGCAATACCAATCGTCGGAATGTCTGCTGTAGTAAGCGATCTAAAAGTTGGGGCAGCAGAAGCCCCGCTACTTGGGCCAGCAAAAATGACATTTACGGCTTGGGTCGTCAACGTACCAGTAAGCGTTCCGCTACCCGTAACAGGTGATCCTGAAACCGTCATGATTGACGGCAGCGCCAAAGCCACCGAAGTGACGTAGGACAGCGCAGGAATGTCGGCGGTAGTTAGCGCCCTGAAAGTAGGTGCTGCACCCGCGCCGCTGCTTGGGCCAGCAAAAATAGCGTTTACCGTTTGAGTTGTCAGAGTGCCAGTCAGTGTTCCACTGGTGCTGACTGGTGAATTTGTAACCGCTATGATTGACGGCAGTGACAACCCAACCGAAGTAACTGTCCCCGTACCGTATGGCAAAGCCGGTAAGTCAGCCGTTGTTAAAGCCCTAAAAGTAGGCGCAGCCGGGGAACCTGATGTGGGGCCAACAAAAACAAAATTGGCGGTGGTTGTAGCCACGCCTGTGCCGCCTCTGGTAACCGCAAGCTGGCCTGTCCAACCCAAAGTGATGGACGTTGCAGCTAACAGTGCTGTTGTAGGAGAACCGCCTAATGTCGCGGTGACATTGGTATCGTCGGTATTGGTTAACGCAGCAGAGGTTACGCCGATGGTTGGAGTCAGACCACCAGTTGACGTAATGGGGGCAGCACCACCTACAGAACTGACGTAGGACAGCGCGGGGATATCAGCGGTGGTTAAAGCTCGGAAAGTAGGTACAGCGGCAGCGCCACTGGTAGGCCCAGCCAATACAGAATTAGCCGTCTTAGCCCCGTAAGGATTCTGTGTGTCGCCATAGCTTGCGTTTAAGCTGATTGCTGGGGTTGTACCACCAGAGGATGCCACGGGAGCAGTGCCGGTGACGCTGGTGACGCCGCCTGTAGCAGTAGAGTTGATAGTCTGATTAGGCCAAGCGCCTGTAATGCTGACGTTAGTGCCAGCAACCAAGCTAGGGGTTGAAGTACCCGTGCCGCCGCTGACAACAGCCAAAATGCCGCCCAAAGTGACCGCGCCTGTGGTAGCCGTAGAGGGGGTAAGCCCAGTCGATCCAGCGCTAAAAGATGTGACGCCAGCGCCAGTGCTACTAAAAATATTCCAAGAACCGTTGGAGTAGCCTTCGTAGGCCAATAAATCTACGTTGTATCGGATCTGCCCATTTGATCCAAGAGGTTGCTGTGCGTTGTTGCCTACGGGCACTGTGACCGCGCCTGTGCCGGGTAACGCCGGATTGTCAGCAATAGAAATTGTTGGGTTGCCAGAAGCGCCATTGCCGTTTGCTACTGAGATCTGGCTTGTTGTGCCGGTAATGCTGCGGCCAGCCACAGCGGTTCCGCTGGAGTTAAGGGCGAGTATTCCGGTGCCGCTAAGGTTAGCAACGGAAGCTGCAAGGCCAGACAAAGCCAAGGTAGGGTTTCCACTAATGCCGTCAGCATTAGAAATGCTCAATCCATTGCCAGAAATAGCTATCGAACGTGCAACGACCGTTGAACCAGTGTTCTTTACAATCAGGCCAGTAGATGCCGTTTCCAAGCTGCTAGAGGTGCCATTTAGGCTCAATCGATAGAAGGACTGTGCGCCTCCATCAGTTAATCCCAGCCCAGTTCCAGTTGAAAAGTACCGACTGTTTGGCAGAGTAGGCTCTTGGTTGACCGTCAAAAATGTCTGGGTCTGGCTTGGAGAGGCCGCAATTGCCCCTGTGGTGGTCTGGACTGTGACCCCATTTTGGACGATGGGCACCGACTCCGAGCCAGTAATTGGCCCAGCAGATGGTAGCTGATTGATACTTTGCTGCGCTGCCATTACGGTTCTTCCACAATTGGGTTGACGGTGTTCTGGTTGCCGTTGAGCGTAGGCGTCTGCGTGTTCTGCTCAGTTGACAGAACGTATTGTCCATCACCCGTAGTCAGGAT
>Ga0114970_10001749_pt1 | contig 16218 bp, 11 predicted proteins | sample M_140205_XF_Meta_FD_87030 | JGI IMG/M metagenome (GOLD analysis project Ga0114970, IMG submission 87030) | Freshwater microbial communities from Lake Montjoie, Canada to study carbon cycling - M_140205_XF_MetaG | ecosystem: Environmental > Aquatic > Freshwater > Lake | place: Lake Montjoie... | reverse complement strand
TCGAGTGACGCACCAAACTCGACGACGGCGTGCCGGCCATCGGTCTTCACGTCCCGGCGAAAGGTCGTGACTTCGTGCATCACGTTGTGGTGGTCGAGCACACCGATCGTGCCGAACTCAATCCCGACGGGGACCGTGCGCCGGAAGAGCTTGCGCACCTGCGCCGGGGTCGCCGCGGTGGCGAGATCCCAGTCGAGGTGCGCCTCGCCCAGCAGCGCGTCGCGTACGGCTCCGCCGACACACCAGGTTTCGAAACCGGCCTGCTGGAGCGTACGAGCGATGTCGATGACCTGGCCAGGAGCGCGCCATGCATGGCCAGCAGCTGTGCGCGCTATCCGCAGAGCACGCTCCCGCCATTCACATTCAGGACCTCGCCGGTCACGTGGCGAGCCAGCGGACTGGCCAGGAAGAGGATCGGTCCGGCGATGTCCGACGGGGACGCGACCCGCCCCAACGGGATGGCGGCCTCGATCCGAGCCCGTCCAGCGGCAAAGGGCTTCTCCACGGCCTCCGTGTCGACCCACCCCGGTGCCACGGAGTTCACCGTGATGTCTCGGCTACCGAGCTCGACCGCGAGAGACTTGACGAAGGAAATCATCGCGCCCTTGGTCGCGGCATAGTCGGCATGGCCGGCCTCCCCCCGCTGCCCCGCCGTGCTGGAGACAAAAATCATCCGACCGCCGTCGCTCATGACACGCGCCGCGGCCCGTGCTCCGTAGAACATCCCGTCCAGATTCGTGGCCATGGTGAAGCGCCACCGCTCGTCATCGAGCACCGAAACGGGCAGCGGATCGGGCGGCCAGAATCCGGAGTTTCCCACATAGATGTCCACACCGCCGAACAGTTGCTGCGCTTTATCCACAAAGGACTCATTCGCCTCTTTTGTTGACAAGTCGCCCATGTAGGCAAAAGACTTAACTTTGTGATTCGTGATATCTGTCAACACCGCGTCGGCGTCCGCCGTTCGACTCCGGTAGGCGATGCCGACATCAGCCCCTGCCTCGGCGAGGAGTCGAGCCACGGCGGCCCCGATTCCGCGTGAGCCGCCAGTCACCAGCGCCCGCTTCCCTTTCAGTGAAATCATACTGATCCTGTCCGGTAAAAGTACATAATATACGGCAGGTTAACCGCATCTAAAATATGCGGTTATAGTCGATTCAAGAAGACCGCTTCAGAGCGTTTGCTCGATCGCGTCACAGATCGCGTGCTGGATGCACAGATGAATCTCCTGCGCGCGGTCGGTTCGATCCGTCGGCACGACAATGGTGTGATCCGCCAGTAGCCGAAGCGCCCCGCCGTCTCGCTTCGTCAACGCCAGCACCGGAATACCAAGCGCCGTCGCGGCCTCAGCCGCGCGAAGCACGTTCGGTGAATTCCCGCTCGTCGAGTGGATGATCAAAAGATCTCCACGTTTTCCGAGCGCTTCAATCTGGCGAGAAAATATGTGATCGAAACCGAGATCGTTGCCTGCCGCAGTGATCAGCGACGTGTCCGTCGTCAACGCGATCGCCGGGTAGGCGCGACGGGTCCGCATGTACCGGACCACGTACTCGGTGGCCATGTGCTGGGCGTCTGCGGCCGAGCCGCCATTGCCGCAAAACAGCAGGGTGCCCCCCTGCCTCACCGTCGTACGGACCATGTCCAGTGCCCGCTCGATCTCAGGAGCCAGGTCACGCGCGACCCGCCCGGCCGTCTCGGCGAGTTCGGTCAGGGCAGCCAGCAACGGCGCAACGGACGCGTCTGGCAGGTTCTCAGGGCCTCGATCGGCGTGAGTCATGGCTGGGTATTGGTTCAGGAATCGATCGCGTCAGCGACCGAATATGCGCTTGATACGCCCAAGAAGGCCGGCCCGAAGGGAGGGAACCGGCAGCGGATCCTCGTCACCGAGAACGCGCTCGGCGTTGGCCCGGAGGAGCAGATCCATCTGCGCCTCAGCCCCTCGCTCGGCGAGCCAGTCCCGCGCGGCACCCAGCGAGCGGGCATCGCCGTGATTGTCCGAGGCCAGAATATCGATCAGTCCTTCCGTCAGCATCGCCTTGGCGAGATCGGCCGGGCCCCCACGTCCCATCAGCACCGACGCGTCAGTTTGAATGACCACGCCAAGCGCTCGCCATTCCCGAACGAGCTCGAGGGTGCAGCCGAAATACCGCTCCGGATGCGCCAGAATGGGGGTTCGCCCGCTACGGGCGATGCGACGCAGCTCGCTGGTGGCTCCCCGAGGCAGACCGCCTCGGGTGAATTCCACGAGCAGCGCGCGGGAGTTGCCCAAGCACAATTCCGGCGCCGTCAGGTCGACCCCGGGACTATCCAGCATGATCTCCCACCCAAGCCGAAGCTCGAGGCCCACCGGCGCCACAGCCTGCAACTGCCCCAGCAGTTCGCGATGACGCACATACGGGGCGCTTATAGCCTGACTCGCATTCAGGTGCGGGGTGCACACGAGGATCGTGACCCCGTGAGCCGCAAATCGCTGCAGGACGGGAATCGAAACGTCGAGTGACGGAGAACCGTCATCGACGCCCGGCAGCAGGTGCGAATGAATATCGATCAAAACGCGTCCCTCCTGCTGGCGTGTGGCGGCGATGCGGCGATCGCTTGCGGGCGACTGTTCAGGCGCCCAACGATCCGGGGAGCGCCGCGATTCTGGCAAGGGCGCGAGCTGTCCGCGCGTCCATCAGCGCCGGCTCATCAGCAGCGGCTTGGAAGGCGTACGTAATGAGCGAATCGACCGCGAGCAGGTCGAGCGCGGTCGCACGCGACGTCGACCCGGACGCCAACAACTCCTCAAGCAATTGCTCTCCCGCGTCGAGGCAGGCCTCCGGCACCTGCTGCACCGGCAGATGCGCGAACGGCTGCAGCAACGCCGCGAGGCGAACCCGCAGTCCTTCGGGCGGTGCGGGCATCAGGGCGTCGAACCAGCCACCCACCGTGGTCACGATCATGTTCACGGGACTCACCGCGCCGTTCGCCGCGCTCACCCGGCGGATGCCAGGCGAGCGAAGATGCCGGCCGCCGCGGCGATCGCCTCATCCAGCTTGTCCGCCTCGACACCAGCCTGCGCCATGTGCGGCTTGCCGCCACCGCGTCCGCCAACCGTCGCCGCCACCTCACGTACGACGAGGTCAGCGCGCAGCCCCCGATCGCGCGCGTCGTCAGTCGATACCGCTAGGAGGGCGCCCTTCCCATCAGCCAATACGGCGCCAATCACTGCGACGCCGCTGACGAGGGCCTCCCGAAGCGAATCGCCGAGCGACTGCAGGGCCTTCACATCAACCACGTCGACCCGCGTGGAGAGGAATCGCACACCGCTCACTTCAGTGGCCTGACTGGCCAACTGCTGCGCCACACCGCCACCGGACACGCCGCCCCGCATGGCCTCATCGAGACGCTTTTCCAACTGCTTTCGCTCGTCGATCAGGGCATCGAGCTTCTTCTCGATCTGCTCAATGTTTGTGGCGGTACCGGCCATCGGAACCTTGAGGCGCGTCGCCACCTGCACCAGCGCCCGCTCGCGATCGGCAAGGAACTGGAACGCACGCGGCCCCGTCACCGCCTCAATGCGACGCACACCGGCGGCCACGCCGCCTTCAGACACGATACGCATCAGGCCAATTTCGGCGGTGTTCCGGACGTGCGTTCCGCCGCACAGCTCGACCGACAGCGAGGGAATCTCGACCACCCGTACCACATCGCCGTACTTCTCGCCGAACAGAGCCATCGCGCCCTGTGCCACGGCCTCGGCGTATGCCGACTCGCGGGTCGTGACTGGCGCGGCCGTCCAAATGCCAGCATTCACCTGCGCTTCGATCGCGACGAGCTGGTCGGGCGTGAGCGGACCATGGTGTGTGAAGTCGAATCGCAAACGGTCTGGGGAGACCAGCGATCCAGCCTGATGCACGTGCTCGCCAAGCACATTGCGCAGCGCCGCGTGCAGGAGGTGCGTCGCGGTATGGTTGCGCTCCGTGTCATGACGCCGCTCACGCGGCACCACGGCGTGCGCCCGCCCGAACGTGATCTCGCCGGTGGCCGTACCGATGGCGGCGATGCGGCCATCAAGCTTCTTGACATCGGACACAGTCACCGACCAGCCGGGGCCGGTGATGGTGCCATGATCCGAGACCTGTCCACCAGACTCCGCGTAGAACGGTGTCTCACGGAGCATCACGGCGACACGACCATCCGGCAGCACGCGCACGGCGGTCACGACCGTCTCCGCTTCGGTCGCGTCGTAGCCCACGAAACGGCCCAGCTTGGCGGCATGCTGCTGATCGTGCGTCCACTGGGTCGGATCGCCGAAATCGTCGGCGCTCACGGTGATCTGCCGCGACTTCCGCTCGTCCTGCGACTGCTTGCGCTGCGCGGACAACGCCTGCTCGAAGCCGGCGATGTCGACGAGGTAGCCGCGCTCACGTGCCATCAGCTCGGTCAGGTCGATCGGGAAGCCAAACGTATCATACAGACGGAAGGCGTCCTCACCGGACAGCATACCGCGCATGGACGTCGACCCCTGCGTGGATGCGGCCGGCGCCAATTCTTCGAAGCGCGTCATACCCGCATCGATCGTCGTGAGGAAGCGCTCTTCTTCGGCCCGCGTGGTCTCGAGGATGTGCTTGCGGCGCACATGCAGCTCAGGAAACAGGTCGCGCATCGTTTCGATGACGACGTCGACCACATGCACCAGCGTGGGCTCGCGGCGCCCGAGCAGCCAGGCGTGCCGCACGGCGCGGCGCAGAATGCGGCGCAGCACGTAGCCGCGCCCTTCGTTACTCGGGAAGACACCATCGGCCAGCAGAAACGCCGTCGCCCGCGCGTGATCGGCGATTACGCGGAACGACGCCGGATCGATCTCACGTCCATCCTTCCCGACGGCGGTGCCAAGGCCGACGCCCGGACGGTACGGGTAGCCGATGCCCACCACCTCTTCCACCTTCGCGATCAGTGGACGGAAGAGATCGGTGTGGAAATTATTCGTGACGCCCTGCATGACGGCGGCAATACGCTCGAGCCCAGCGCCGGTGTCGACCGAGGGCTTCGGGAGCGGCACCATCGTGCCGTCCTGCTGCCGGTCGAACTGCATGAAGACGAGGTTCCAGATCTCGAGGAAGCGACCAGCTTCGGCGCCTTCCACGAAGGCGTCGAGCGAGTAGTCCGAAATCTCGGTATTCGTCCACTCTCCGTGGGCATCCTTCGGGAACGCCCAGTCGGGCGCCATGTGCGCGAGATCGACGTAGATCTCGGTGCACGGCCCGCACGGACCGGTGTCCGCCATCTGCCAGAAGTTGTCCTTCGCGCCAAGTCCGTAAATGCGGTTGTCCGGCACGTCGGCGACGTCCTTCCACAACTGGCGCGCCTCGTCGTCTTCATGAAAGACGGTGACACGCAGATGCTCACGCGGGATCTTCAGTTCTTCGGTGATGAACTCCCACGCGAAGCGAATGGCATCGCGCTTGAAGTAATCCCCGAACGAGAAGTTGCCGAGCATCTCGAAAAAGGTGTGGTGACGCGCCGTGTGGCCGACCTGTTCGAGGTCGTTGTGCTTGCCTCCGGCGCGGACGCATTTCTGCGACGTGGTCGCTCGCCGATTTCCATCGGGGGCGTCCTCCATGCCGAGAAAGACCTTTTTGAACTGGACCATCCCTGCGTTCGTGAAGAGCAGGGTGGGATCATCGGCCGGAACGAGCGCGGAGCTCGGGCGGATGGCGTGGCCATTCTTCTCGAAGTAGGCCAGGAATCGGGCGCGGATTTCGGACGCATGCATAGGCGTGCAAATATAGACGACAGGACGTGCTTTGTGCGGGGGCTACTCGTTGTCGTATTCAGTTTGCCGTCCAAGCACCTCACGAAGCACCTCACGAAGCACCTGCCCGATCACGCTGCCCCCGAAGCCACGGCGCTGAAGAAACGCCACCAAGCGGCGCCTGAGCACAGCGGGCTCCTTCGCTCCCAGGGCGCGCACCCGCTTTTCCGCCAGTGCGCGGCACGAGACAAGCTCGTCGAAACCGTCCTCGCTGACGGCCGCGCTGACCGCCTCGTTCACCATCCGCCCCTCGACGCCCTTGCGCCGAAGCACTTGACGCACCTTGGCAGGTGCCTCACCGCGCCGGAGCCGTGCCGCCGCCTCGGCGTGCGCCACCTCCTCGTCGGACAGCACGCCGATAGCCGTCAGCCGGTCGAGCGCCTCGCCAATCAGGCTCACGTCGGGCTGGACCCGACGGAGGCGCACTTCGAGCTCACGCCTCGTTTTCCGGCCACGAGCGAGCGCATTGATGGCGCGATCGCTGAGGTCGGTGATCGCCGACTCGCGCACGAGGTAGGCCACCGCGTCGGTATCGAGCTGGACGCCCGCTCGCGTGGCGCCGGTCTCGCTGAGTGCGCCGATTGCCACGGTGAAGGTGCGTCCGTCGGCGAGCGTGAGCACGAACCGCTCCGGACGACGCGAGGACTCGAGCACGTTCTTGACCGTGCCGGGCCCGCTCCCTGGCTCAGGAGGGGGTACGAAAAGAGCCGAGGGGCTACTCACAATGAGCCGTGGTGATCCGGGCACCACGTCACATCGCAAGCCACCCCTCGGCCCTCTTTTCGTTCACGCATGCCGCAGATACCGCGAATTACTCCTCGGTCTCTTCGGGCGCACCGGGCGCCGCGGCTTCCTTCACACCGAGCAACACCTTGACCTTCTCTTCGATCTCGGCCATCAGCACCGGGTTGTCCTTGAGGAACATCTTCGCGTTCTCTCGGCCCTGCCCGATGCGCTGCGTGCCGTAGCTATACCAGGCGCCGGCCTTGTCGATGATGCCGGCTTCCGAGCCGATGTCGACGAGGAGCGACGTATGGCTGATGCCTTCCGCGTACATGATGTCGAACTCGGCCTGCTTGAACGGCGGCGCGACCTTGTTCTTGACGACCTTCACGCGGACGTGCGAGCCGACCACCTCTTCCTTGTCTTTCACCGGTCCGATGCGGCGGATGTCGAGGCGCACCGAGGCGTAGAACTTCAGCGCCTTACCACCCGTCGTGGTTTCCGGGTTGCCGAACATGACGCCGATCTTCTCGCGCAGCTGGTTGATGAAGATCACCGACGTCTTCGAGCGCGCGATGGCGCCGGTCAGCTTGCGGAGCGCCTGACTCATCAAGCGCGCCTGCAGACCGACATGCGAGTCGCCCATGTCGCCTTCGATTTCAGCCTTGGGCACGAGCGCCGCGACGGAGTCGATCACGATGACATCGACGGCGCCGGAGCGCACAAGGATTTCACAGATCTCGAGCGCCTGCTCGCCGGTGTCAGGCTGGGAGATCAGCAGGTTCTCCACATCGACACCCAACTTCTTGGCGTACTCGGTATCGAGCGCATGCTCCGCATCGATGAAGGCCGCGACGCCGCCGAGCTTTTGCGCATTCGCAACCACGTGCAAGCAGAGCGTGGTCTTGCCGCTGGATTCCGGTCCGTAGATCTCGGTGACGCGGCCGCGCGGAATGCCGCCCACGCCGATTGCCGCATCGAGATTGATCGCGCCCGTCGGGATCGATTCGACGCGCACCTTGGAATCGGTACCGAGGCGCATGATCGAACCCTTACCGCAGCTCTTTTCGATCTGCGCGACTGCGAGCGCCAGGGCCTTGCGCTTGTCGTCTGACATCACTGTGCCCGCCATAGAAACCGCCGTCGTGAGTGGTGAAGCTGCCATGCCCTGGCTCGCGAGAATCTACCGGGAACGCGAGCAGGGCCAAGACCCGAATAAAATACGAAGAACTCTGCATGTGGACAACTCCCCTGCACTGTCTGATTTCAGGGCAGTTGGAATGCGTTCTCGACATGGTGCACTCGGACATTTTGACCGGATATGAGAATTCCGACCACATCGAACCGATAACTCAGCGTCGACGAGCCATGTCGATCCACCCAAACGCGGGCGCTCCGACCGAGTTCTCTTCGCTTCCGGTAGTGGACCGCCTCAACGGCATGCCCGAACGACTCACCGCGTCGTGCTTTCACTTCGACGAAAGCGATCTCGTTGCCACGTCGCATGACCAGGTCGATATCCCGATGCCCGCTCCGGAAGCGGTGCGCAAGGAATTCCCAACCGTCGCGCCGCATCCAACGCGCCGCGATCCGTTCGCCCAGCAACCCGAGCGCTTGTCGTTGTTTCGTCATGGGCGCAGGGTACCACCGGCGACCGACGCGCGTGTCACCCGAAATACGCCGGCGGACTCAAACGAACGCGCCGCCGGAACGTGCCGCGAGAATCGAGGCCGGATCGTCACTGATGATGCCCTGAACACCGGCCGCCCAGAGCCGCATCGCCTGCGCGGGCTCGTTCACCGTCCAGATGTGCGTGGCGATGTTCGCGTTGCGAACGGCTCGCGCAATCGCCCCGATCGGCAACGGAATGCCATTGTGCATCGGCGGAATGCAGAGCGCCTGATACCACGGCGTCCGTATCGGGCGGCGCAGCAGCGACGGCAACAGCAGTTGCGCCACGTCAGTGGTGCTTGCGCCAAGGGCAAACCCCTGCCCGCGCAACGGCTGGGTACTGGCGGATTCGAAGCCGGCGACGATCACCCGCTTTTGGATGCCATGCCGCGTGATCGCGGCGTGGAGCGCCGCCGACGCGGCCGGTGTTTTCAACTCCACGATCAATGGCAGCGTACTCGGCAACGCCTCCACGACTTCGTCGAAGGTCGGAATCACGACACCGCGCGCACGCCACGGAAAGGTGCGACCACGATCAGACGTGAATCGGGCGCCGGCGTCGTGCGTGCGGAGCGTCGCGAAGGTCTGCCTCGCAACCGCGCCGGCCCCGCTGGTGGTCCGGTCAATGGTCAGGTCATGCATGAGCAGTAGCACGCCGTCGCTCGAGACCTGCACGTCGAACTCGACAGCATCCACCCCAAGGTCCACCGCCTCCTGGAGCGACTCGAGGGTGTTCTCCGGGGCGTGCGCGCGGTTGCCGCGATGTCCGATCACCGGGCGGGCGTTCAGGTCAAGAAGGATCATGTGGCAAGATAACGGAAACGCACGAAGGGGCGGCGCACCACGTGCGCCGCCCCTTCGCTGCTTCACCATAGCGTCAACCGAATCAGAACGAGTACTGCAGACGCGTCATGATCATGCGCCCGATCTCCGGCACGCCAGGCATCGTACGCACGCGGTTGTCAAACAGGTTCTGCGCATTGAGCGACCACGCCAGCCTCTGCTTACCCATGGTGAACTTCTTCGTGATCTGAGCATCGACCGTGAAGGCTTCCGGCACGTTCTCGTAACAGAAATTCCCAGCTGGCGCCGGCGAGCATCGGCCAGCTCCGCCGCTGGCGGCTGTGGTGACAGCCCCAGGGTTACCGGGGGCGATGGGGAAGGCGAAGCCCGTCGCGTAGACGCCGGAGTTTACCGGGTAGGCTTCGTTGTAGCGCGCGCGCACGTCGTAGCTGATTTTGCTGTCTTCGTCGCGATAATTGATACCCAACGACCCACGGGAGTTCGGCGAATTCGACATATACGCCAGCCCACTGCCGCCGTTCACGTCACGGAACACGTTTTGGCTCTGGTAGCTGTAGGCGAGGTCGGCGGTAATCCGGTCAGTCGCCACGACGCTGGTGGCAATGTCCAAACCACGCACCCAGATCTTCCCGGCCGAGGTGAAATAGGTCGCGTATACAGCATTGGGATCGGTTTGCCCGTTGGCAAACGTCACGACACCGAGCGGAAGCGCCGCGACGCTCGGCGTGAGTGCGCCTGCCACACCACCAACGATGGCATTGATCTGGGCGCTCGTGAGCCCCAGTCCGGCGAGCTGAGGACCAAGGTTGGCCCCGAGCTGCTGGCCAAGATAGCCACCCACCTGCGTGGGATTCCCAAAGAAGATATTCGGGGTGGCAATCGAAGCGGGCGCTCCCACGTCACCACGCTCCTGCCCCCACAGGGCCACATCGAACGTGACCTTGCCGCCAACAGTCCCCTTGTAGCCGACCTCGAAGGTGTTGTTGAACGCCGCGGCCAACGGCGCAATGTCCGTGATTTGCTCGGGCGCCACGTTCACGGTACCCGAGGTCAAGAACGCCGCCCGGGTCGAGAGTTCGGTGTTCGTCGGCGTTCTGGTACCCAGAAACGTCACCGCACCAGCGGCCAACTGCTGCGCGATCGCCGCAGGAATGCCGGCCTGCTGCAGGACACCAGCAATACCCGGCGTGAGGCGAGAGGAGAGCGCACGAATGGCACCGGGGAAGGCCGTGGCCGCGCTGGCGCCGACAAAGCTACCTTGTGCCGCGTACGGCGACTTCATGCAGAGGTTGCCGTATGCGCTACCGGTGCCGCAACTCCGATTGAACTGCCACCCCTCCTTGGGCGGGTTTCCACGAGCCTTCACGTCAAACCCTGATCCACCGGCGTTGGGAGCCTGGATAAGATCGAGGAAGAACGAATAATTGGCCGGTGTGGAGAACGCCCGATTGTACGTGAAGCGGATGTTTTGATTCACCGTGGGCTTGATGATGAACGCCGCACGCGGGGAGAAGAATTGACCCGCAATCACGCTGTTGCCATCTGCGCGCGCCGACAGCAACAACTCAATCTGCTTGGTGGGCTTGGTAGAAGACTGGATGTACGCGCCGTACTCCTTGACGTTATCCACCGCCTCGTTCGAGCCATTGATGGTGTTGCCCGTGCGTGGATTGGTCCAGATGTAGTCGCCACCGTAGATGAAGCTCTGCTTGGATCCGAGGTCGACGCCGTGCTGCAGCTGGCCTGCCACCACGCGAGACTGGTCCACAATCGGCTGCCCGGAGCGAAACAAATACGTGCCCTTCGCCGAGGTCGACGTATCGTTGCCCGCATCGCTCAAGTTCATGAAGACCTGAGCGAAAAGCTTGTTCCAACGGAAACGCTGCTGGAGACTGGTGTAATTCCAGCCCTTGATCTGGGCAGTGCCGTTGGCACCATTGAGCTCGATCGCACTGCCAATGTTGGTATAGCCGACGGTTGAAATCGCCTCCATCCCTTCGCGTGGGCGGATGTCGAGACGGGCTTCCGTGGTATACCGTTGAATATCGAAATCACGGGCGTTCGACTTTCCGCGTCGCGCTTCCGGCACGATCGGAATGTTGGGAACCGTCGCCGGTTCCGCCGGATCGGTGTACTCCCAATCCTTTCCCTGCATGTACTCGCCGGAAAGCTTGTACGCGACTTTGTCGTTGAGCTTCCCTGCATGGCGCAGACCGGCACGAACAACGGAACGTTCACCGCCGTCCAAGCTGATGGTGGTACCCTGCGACTGGAATGGGGACTTCGTGATCACGTGCAAGACGCCGCTGGCACTATTCGGGCCGTAGAGCGCAGACGCCGGTCCCAACAACACTTCCATCCGGTCGATGTCTTCGTTGGTGCCGGTAAACAGGAATGGCACGTTGATGCGCAGCGACGGGACACCAGCGAAACGATAGTCCTGCAGCATCAGCATGCTCCCGCTGGCGGCGTTGTTGAAGCCACGGGCCACCACGTTCGATTGTGCGATACCGCCACGACTGATGTCCACGCCCGGCGTCGCTCGGAGGTGATCCGTCACCGTCACGGCAGGGCGATCTTCAATCTGCTGACTGGACACCGTCAAAATCTGCGCTGGCGCGTCGAGCACCTTTTCCGGGCGCGACCGGCTCGCGGTCACGACGGTTTGCTCAAGCACGTTTGTCCGCGGCGTCATCGTAATCGTGAGCACCGCACCGGCCTGCACGTTGGCCGTGCGCTTGGGCGCGTAGCCGATCGCCCTCACGCTCACCGTGTATGCGCCGTCGGGAAGGCTCAAAATACGAAACGCGCCGTCGGCGCCGCTGACGGCGCTGTACGGCGTGCCCCCGGCGACGGCAGTGATCGTCGCGTCCTCGATTGGGCGGCCGCTCTCCGCGCTGGTCACCTTACCGGTAATCGTTCCGGCCTGGGCTGCCAGTCCGGCGGCCACCACCGGCAGCGCGCCGAACGCCAGCAGGGTCGAAGTCAACAGTCGTCGAACGCGAAACGAGAACATCTAATACCTCGGGAGGGAGGAAGTACGTCGAGGTCCAGCAGCCCGCGGGAAGGAGAGCGGGACGTGGCACAAACCTTGTGAATGTTCACCAGACCGTTACACGACGTCAATACGTGACGACGAGTCGGTTCAGGAAAGGTGCGGAGTCAGGAGCCGCAAATGCGATCGAGGTCCTGCACACCCACCAGCACATCGCGCGGTCGCGCGGCCCCCTCGGACGGGGCCAGCACACCGGCGGCTTCCAGCTGATCGATGATGCGGGCGGCACGGCCGTATCCGACCTTCAACCGCCGTTGTAACAGCGAAGTCGATCCCTGGCGATGCTGGATCACCACCTCCGCCGCTTCACGGAAGCGTACGTCCCGCTCGTCCGACGTGCGGTCGCCATCATCCTCGTCACCACCGTCGCCCTTGGCTTCGAGGGCGCGCACCGTCTCGAGAATGTCCGGTTCGGCCGCGATCCCCTCACCGGCCTCAAAACGCGCTCGGGCATCTTCATACCACTTAAGCAGGGCTTCCGTCTCCTCGCTGGAGAGGTAGGCCCCCTGCAATCGTGCAGGCTCCGACTTACCGGGCGGAATGAACAACATGTCGCCGTTGCCGAGCAGCGCCTCAGCGCCGGCGCCATCGATGATCGTGCGGCTGTCCACCTGCGAGGCCACACGAAACGCGATCCGGCAGGGGAAGTTCGCCTTGATCAGCCCTGTTATGATGTTCACGCTGGGACGTTGCGTCGCCAGAATCAGGTGAATGCCAATGGCGCGGGCCTTCTGTGCGAGCATGGCGATAGGCGTTTCGACCTCCGCCTGCACCGTCATCATCAGGTCGGCCATTTCGTCGATCACGACCACGATATACGGCAGTACGCCGCCGGCATAGGTGCGATCCTCGAAGGCCACCTCGAGATTGCGCGGTTTCTGAAGCGGAGCGCCCTCGCCGTCCGCCTGCTGCTGTACCCGACGATTAAACTCCTGCAGATTGCGACAGGCGTTCGCTTCTAACAACCGGTAGCGATCCTGCATCTCCATCACTGCCCATTTGAGCACGGACGCGGCGTCGCGGTTGTCCGTGATCACCTTGTGGCGCAGATGCGGCAGCGCGTTGTACACGCTGAGTTCGACCATTTTGGGGTCGACCATTAAGAAGCGCAGCGTGCGGGGCGTGTGCCGATACACAAGGCTGGTGATGATCGTGTTCACGCAGACCGATTTTCCCGATCCGGTCGCACCGGCAATGAGCAAGTGCGGCATCTTGGCGAGATCGGCGATGACGGCGCGCCCTTCGAGGTCCTTGCCGAGGGCGATCGGCAACGCGGCCCGCATCTGCCGAAACTCCGCCGACTCCAGCACCTCGCGAAGCACGACCATTTCCGGCGTCGGGTTGGGCACTTCCACACCGACTGCGCCACGTCCAGGAATGGGCGCCACGATCCGAATGCTCGGCGCGCGCATCGCCAAGGCGAGGTCGTCCGCCAACGCCGCGATCTGTCGGACCTTGACGCCGGGCGCTGGCTCAATTTCGAACTGCGTCACGGTCGGCCCCGTGGTTCGCCCGACCAACTCGCCATCCACTTTGAAAGTGCGCAGCGTCGCCATCAGCTTCTCACCCGCCAAGTCCAGTTCGCGCTTGCCGGCGTCGGCGTTCCGCGCGGGCGCCGCGGTGAGCAAATCGGTCGGCGGCAGGTCGTCGCTGAACGGCGATGGTTCCGATGAGGCGTCGAGTGCCGCCTCCACCGCGGGCGCGACGGGTCGTGCGGCCTCCCTCGCATTCTTTTTCGCCTTCGCGGCGTCGCGACCCGTCTCCGGCGGAGCGAACCGCGCGTCGGGCTTGGCTCGCTCCAAAACATCGCGCGCCAACACGGGGTCGATGGCGGGAAGATCTTCCGGTTCGGGCTCGAGCTGCTGGGCCAACGTCGGTCGCTTCCGGCTCGTGACAACGGCACGTGCCGCACTCTGGCCATCGGCCACGCGGTCGGTGTCGGCATTCCGCGCACCAGAGCCCAGTAACACGCGAATCGGATTCCAGCGGAGCGTCGCCACCGTAAGCGCGCTTGTCGCCAACAGGAAAAACACCCACGCACCGGCAGAGCCGAGGCCTTTGCGTAAGTAGTGGGCGGCAAAGCTGCCCCACAGACCGGAGCTATCCGAGGCCGACGGCTCGCCACCGAGCGCGAGCCCGATCGCCACCGGCACCAACGTCACGGTGCCGGTGAAGAGTACGCCCCAGTCGCTGGCATCATCGGCGCGCGCAATGCGTCCGAACAGTGTGAGCGCGACGACCAGACATCCCAGCACGACGATGGCCGCGCCGGGAATCCCCACCGTCGTCACCAGGGCGCACCGTGCCCACGTGCCCGCCGGGCCGAACACGCCCGTCGCCGTGAGGCACGACTGCCCGGCATCCGGTGCATTGAAGATCACGGCGCCGGTGAGAAACACCGCCAGCAACGTGAGCGCGACTGCGGAAAGCTCCCGACGCAGCACGGCGGGTTCCATCGTCAGCGTTCCAGGCGAGTCGCAGGCTCGCGCTGTAACTGGCGGTCGTGATATCGAACTGCCCGTTGATAGCGATCAAGCGTGAGGCACAGCTCGACGTCGCGCTCAAAGCCTGCGGCGATCAACGACTTGGCATGGCCGGCCTCGAGCACGATCGACGCAATGCCCCCCATGAACGGTCGCTCGGCCATTTCGGCGATACGCGCGCCGTCCCCCTTCGTGACGCCCTCGATGTCGGCCGTGATTCCACGGACCAGCCGTCCGGCACACACGACATCTTCGAGAGCCACGCGCCGCTCGTGTCCGGCGCAGATGACGGTGACGTCCCCACCGCCCTCAATCGCCGACCGCACCGAGGCTACGGTGGCGGCCACGTTCACGAACGCCGCGAAATAGCAGGACCGCGCGCCATGGGTCGCCGCCAAGGCCATCGTGCCATTCGTCGTGGTAAACAAGATCGTCCGTCCGTCGACCGACGCCGGTGTGTAGTCGACGGGAGAATTCCCGAGATCAAATCCATCGATCTTTACCATGCGCCGTTCACCCGCCAGTTGGACCTCACCGCGCGCGTAAGCCTTTGCGCGCGAGGCCGTTTCGTCCACCGTCTCGAACGGGATCACGGCACGTGCGCCGGCCTCGAGAGCGGCCGCCACGGTCGTTGCCGCCCGCAGCACGTCGATTACGACGACGATGCGATCCGCCACATCGGCGGGCGTCACCTGCGCCTCGCCGAGCAGCACATCGATGCGCACTATGTCGGTTCCTTGAGCAGATCGGTCCCTTCCAACTCGAGCCACTTGGTGTGCACCCTGCCGGCCTTGAAGGCAGGATGCTGCATCACACGGGCGAGGAATGGCATCGTGGTCTTCACCCCTTCGATGACGAAGCTTTCGAGGGCGATCTGCATGCGCTTGAGCGCCTCTTCCCGGGTGTTGCCCTGCACGATGAGCTTGGCGATCATCGAGTCGTAATACGGCGGTACGGTGTAGCCGGCGTAGGCATGCGTGTCGACACGCACACCGGGGCCACCGGGCTGATGGAAGACTTCCAGCTTGCCGGGTGACGGCTGGAAGTTGCGAGCGGGATCCTCGGCGTTCACGCGGCACTCGATCACGTGACCGCGGAACGCCGGCGTTTCCAGCACCGAGAGGGGAAGTCCCGACGCCACGCGAATCTGCTCCTTCACGAGGTCGACACCCGTCAGCATTTCGGTCACGGGATGCTCGACCTGAATACGCGTGTTCATTTCCATGAAGAAGAACGATCCGTCTTCGTCGAGCAGCATCTCCACGGTGCCGGCGCCGACATAGTTGATCGCCTTCGCGCCACGCACCGCCGCCTCGCCCATCTTCTCGCGCAGTTCCGGGGTCATCACCGGACACGGCGCCTCTTCGATCAGCTTCTGGTGACGACGTTGCACCGAGCAGTCGCGTTCACCGAGGTGAATCACGTTGCCGTGCATATCGCCCATCACCTGGAATTCGACGTGACGCGGCCGCTCCAGGAACTTCTCGACGTATACGTCGCCGTTGCCAAAGGCCGAGAGCGCTTCGGAACGCGCCAACTGGAACGACCGCAGGAAGTCATCCGGATCGCGAGCGACACGCATGCCCTTGCCGCCGCCGCCGGCGGCCGCCTTGATGATGACCGGGAAGCCGATACCGCGGGCAAACTCCAGCGCCTCCTCGGGATCATCGACCGGCCCCGGCGAC
>Ga0114970_10001744_pt1 | contig 16250 bp, 17 predicted proteins | sample M_140205_XF_Meta_FD_87030 | JGI IMG/M metagenome (GOLD analysis project Ga0114970, IMG submission 87030) | Freshwater microbial communities from Lake Montjoie, Canada to study carbon cycling - M_140205_XF_MetaG | ecosystem: Environmental > Aquatic > Freshwater > Lake | place: Lake Montjoie... | reverse complement strand
TCAATTAAATTATCGGTAGATAAAATTTCTTCGGGGATACCGCCGTTTCATGATAATTTATAAGTTTTACTATTTCTTTTATTCAATTCGATAATTGGTACATTAACAGTATCAACTAAATACTGATTATAGGTAGCAATGCCTATAACACTTACCCTTCCTAGTTTCCAAAGCATTTCAGGACTAAGATTTTCTTGAGCTTGACTATTTAAATAGTTAAGGCTAATTAATAAAAACAAGAACTTTTTCATTGGATTAATTTTAGTGAATTATTTTGATGTTTTTAATTTCGAGTAATCAAATACTAAATTACAAAATGCTTTTACGCCAAGGTCTAATTTACTATCATCAATAATAAAATCAGGGGTATGGTGCGGTGCAGCTTTTAATGGGTCTTGTCCTTTTGGCATTCCACCCAGAAAAAAGAAAAATGCAGGTGCTTTTTGTCCATAATACGAAAAATCTTCTGCACCAGTTGTCCATTCATTTTCTATTAAATTTCCTTTACCTGTAGCGGCTGCTAATGAAGGCAACATCATATTTACAAGTGCAGGATCGTTATAGGTAACAAGTGTTTTTGTATCAATACTAATTTCAGCTTTTGCACCAGATGCTTCCGCTATTTTTTGGGTAGTAATACGTATGCGTTCATGAACATCTTTTTGCATCCTTGCATCTAAAGTTCTAATGGTTCCTTCCATAATTAGGTCTTCTGGAATAATATTTGGTCGCACACCACTATTAATTTTTCCTACTGTAATAACTACAGGCGCTTTAGTTAATTCAGATTGTCTACTAACAATAGTTTGAAGTCCGTTGATAATTTGTGCCGAAACTACAATAGGGTCAATGCCACTCCAAGGTTGTGAACCATGTGATTGTTTGCCTTTTATTTTAATGGTAAACCAATCTGAACTCGCCATTACAGCACCAGATTTATATTTTATGGTTCCGATCTCCGTTTGTGAATTCATGTGTAATCCAAAAATCACCTCTACTTTAGGATTGTCCATTACACCTTCTTTAATCATCATTGGTGCACCACCTTCTTCTGTTCCTGGAGTGCCTTCTTCGGCAGGTTGAAAAATAAATACAATCGATCCTGCTATATCGTTTTTCATTTTACTCAATACCGTTGCGGTTCCTAAAAGTATGGCTATGTGCGCATCATGGCCACATGCATGCATCACAGGAACTTTTTGACCATTGTATTCTCCTATTTCTTTAGATGCATAAGTTAATGATGATCGCTCAATAACTGGTAATGCGTCTATATCTGCACGCAATGCTATTACAGGGCCTGGTTTATTACCTTTTAGTATTGCTACTACACCAGTTTTTGCAACACCCGATTTTACTGTTAAACCCAATCCTTTTAATTTTGAAACGATATACTGCATTGTATTTGTTTCGCGATTAGACAGTTCTGGAAATTGGTGTAAGTGTCTTCTCCATGCAATGACTGAATCATTTACTTGTTTTGATGCTTGCTCAATAATAGATGGCGTTACCTGTGCATTTAATAGAATAGGTAAAACAAATAGGCAAATAAAAATATATTTCTTCATGAAGCGGGTTTAAAAATTTGTAGTAAATAATTATTTATGTTCTCCAAAAACCTTACGTAATACATCTGCAATTTCTCCTAAAGTACAATAGTGCTCTACTGCTTCAATAACAATAGGCATTAAGTTTTGGTTAGACCTAGCAACTATTTCAATTTTGTTTAATAATGCATGTACTTTTTCTGCATCTCTTTTATTTCTAAGAACAGCTAATTTATCGGACTGTACTTTTTGAATGGAATCATCAATTTTAAACGATGGAATTTGATTATTTTCTATTATTTGAAATTTATTAACTCCAACAATTATTTTATCAACTTTTTCAATATTTCGTTGGTATTCATAGGCTGATCTAGCAATTTCTTCTTGCATAAATCCTGTTTCAATTGCTGCAACACTACCGCCTAGTAAATCAATTTTTTCTATTAATTTTTCGACAGCAATTTCTATTTCATTGGTTAAACTTTCAATAAAATAACTACCAGCTAAAGGATCAGCCGTATCTGCTACACCACTTTCAAATGCTACAATTTGCTGTGTTCTTAAGGCAATTCTAGCAGCTTCTTCAGTAGGTAAGCTCAATGCCTCGTCGTAGCCATTGGTATGTAAACTTTGTGTGCCTCCTAAAACTGCGGCTAATGTTTGTATGGTAACCCTACTGATATTATTTAAAGGTTGTTGCGCAGTTAAGGTAGCGCCACCCGTTTGTGTATGAAAACGCAGCATCATTGCTTTTGGGTCAGTTGCGCCTAATTCTTTCATCATTTTAGCCCAGATACGTCTTGCTGCACGAAACTTAGCAACTTCTTCAAATAAATGATTGTGTGCATTAAAGAAAAAAGACAAACGTTTTCCAAAAACATTTATGTCTAACCCTTTATCCAATGCTGCTTGAACATAAGATTTGCCATTACTTAGTGTAAATGCAATTTCTTGAACAGCGGTACTTCCAGCTTCTCTAATATGATAACCACTAATGGATATGGTGTTCCATTTTGGAAGTTCTTTGGCGCACCATTCAAAAATATCTGTAATAATGCGCATAGAAGGTTTGGGAGGGTAGATATACGTACCTCTTGCAGCATATTCTTTTAAAATATCATTTTGGATAGTTCCAGTTATTTTATTCAAATCAGCGCCTTGTTTTTTAGCAATCGCTACATATAAAGCCAATAAAATAAAACTAGTGGCATTAATAGTCATTGATGTGGATACTTGCTCTAAATTAATACCTGCAAATAGGTTTTCCATATCTTCAATGCTATCAATAGCAACACCCACTTTTCCTACTTCTCCATCAGACAAAGGATGATCGCTATCGTATCCAATTTGAGTTGGTAAATCAAAGGCAACACTTAATCCATTAACTCCTTGAGATAATAAATAGTGATATCGTAAGTTACTTTCTTCGGCAGTGGAAAATCCAGCGTATTGGCGCATTGTCCATAATTTACCGCGATACATATCGGCTTGAACGCCTCTAGTAAAAGGAAATTCACCAGGATTTTCAATTGAAATAGATTTATCTGGTAAAGCGTAATAGACTTTTTTTATTTCAATCCCACTATCGGTATAGCATTTATTGTCTGACATTTTTGATAATTAGATTAAATATGTTATCAATAGAATTAAAATATTTTTTTCGCCTCATAACTCAACACCTCACTAACTAATTCATGTAATCTGCCTTTTTTGTCATTCATTAAATAAGCAAGAATTTGCTTATTTAAATCAGAACTACTAGCATCAATTGGCAAGTTTTGAGCAACCTGATTAATAATATACAAGTTTTGTTCTCTTAAATTTTTAATTGCAGACCAAGCATCTGCAGATACATAAATCTGTTGGCTGATATTGTATTCAAATTCATCCCTAACATTTTTTATTAAAATTTCTTGCATTTCTTGAGCAGACAATCCTACAATGGCTAAACGTGCAATCAAATTGGGTAAAGCAATTCTGTCAGCTAAAACGGTTAATCGCTCATAAGCTTGTAATTGTAAGCCATTATTAATTCCAGAAGAGCCCTTTTCTGCAGCTATTGTTTTACGTTGTAGATAGATTAAATATCCCACTAGGCCTGCAATCATAATCCCAATAACAACAGTAAAAAATATGGTAGTATCTAACATTTGCTTGTTTTAACCAAAAATAAGCTAAAGATGGGTTTATTTATAATATTCCAGTTTTCGCTAATGGTAGAAGGCATTATTATAATAAAGAGTGTAAATTTGTAATATAAATATTCAATTATGACTACTGTAACTATATCTCCAGTTAAACTAACAGATGGCGCTATTGCCGAAGTTAAACGTTTAATGAATGAACCTGAATTTGATCATACGCAACGTTTACGTGTAGGAGTGAAGGGTGGTGGATGTAGCGGAATGACCTATGTATTGGGTTTTGACAAACCAGAAGAAGCCGATGAGGTTTTTGATATAGAAGGTGTTACTTGTGTAATGAATAAGAGTCACCAAATTTATTTATTTGGAATGGAAGTTGATTGGCAAGGTGGTTTAAATAGTCGTGGATTTACATTTAGCAATCCAAATGCAAGTAGTACTTGTGGATGTGGTACATCATTTGCAGTGTAAATTTCAATAGATACTATACTTAAATAGGCTGTATCATTTGTTTGATACAGCCTATTTTGATTTTGTTAATCTACTACTACACATTATCGGGATAAACTTTTAGCGTTAAATAATTCAGCATTTTATAATTAAAATGAAATTGATAGATTCATTGATTAAATTAGATGTTGAATAACTTTTCTAATAAAAAAATTAAGAAGGGATATTTATTTTCATAAGAAACATTATCCATTTAATAATTATACATGAATCAACCATTTGCCCGACGCAACTTTGTAAAGTCATTATTATTTGCCCCAGCTATTAGCAAAGTAGATTTTAGTAATAACAAACCAAAATCTAACCCAATTAAACTTAAGCCAAGTTTAAATGCGTATTCTTTTAATGATCCATTAAAAGCTAAAACCATGGATTTAATGGATGTTTTAGATTTTTGCTCCAAACACGATTTTGAAGGGGTCGATTTAACTGGTTATTATTTCCCTAATTATCCAAGTGTTCCATCTGATGAATACATTTTTAAATTAAAATACAGCGCACATAAATTAGGACTATCTATTAGTGGCACCGGCATTAAAAATGATTTTACCAATCCGGATGCGTCTAAACGCAAAGAAGATATTCAATTAATTAAAAACTGGATTGAAGTGGCTGCCAAATTAGGTGCTCCAGTTATTCGGATATTTTCTGGAGTGATGAACCCTAAAGGTTATACCTGGGATGAAATTGCCCAATGGATGGCAAAAGATATTCAAGAATGTGTTGCTTATGGCCAAAAGCATGGTGTTATTGTAGCCATTCAAAATCATAATGATTTTATTCAAACTGGTGATGATGTGGTAAAACTGATGAAACTAGTTAATATGGAATGGTTTGGATTGATTCTGGATATTGGCAGTTATCATCAGGGAGATCCTTATGCACAAATATTACAAACCATACCATACGCTGTTAATTGGCAGATAAAGGAAAAAATGTATGAAAATGGCGTTGAGGTTAAAACAGATTTAAAAAGAATATTTCAAATAATAAAATCATCTACTTATAGAGGATTTATTCCAGTTGAAACACTTGGTCAGGGTGATCCTGCTAAAAAAGTAGCCGTATTTATTCAAGAAGTTATCACAGCATTAAAATAAATAACAATGATTCAATCAAATTATATGAAAGGATATTTTCTTTTATTAGGGATAAGTTTAGCCATTACCAATCAAGCTCAAAATCAAGTAACAATTTCAAAACAGGTAATTGCTATTTTAAAAGATAGGGTAATTAAAGCAGCAGATTCGAGTATTTTATTAAGTCCTGTAACTGTTACTGCCAATAAAACAGATAGATCTGCAGGAGGGACCCATGATTTTTATTCTGATGGTGATTATTGGTGGCCAAATCCTGCAGATGTTAATGGACCCTATATTCAAAAGGATGGTCAATCTAATCCTAATAATTTTAATGCACACAGACTAGCCATGATTCGCTTTAGTCAAATTATAGGCAACTTGGCTAGCGCTTATGCAATAACGCACCAAGAACGCTATGTAAAAGCCGCAATGCTGCATTTAAAAGCCTGGTTTATTGATGATAGTACTTATATGAATCCTTCTTTATTATATGCACAAGCCATTAAAGGAAAAGTTACTGGAAGAAGTACCGGATTAATAGATATGATACAATTAACAGAAGTTGCACAGGGTATTATAGTAATGGAAAATGCTAAGAGTATTAACCAAGTTGAATTGAAAAAAATTAAATCTTGGTTCACGCAATATTTAAACTGGGTAACCACTCATCCTTATGGTGTTGAAGAAAGAGATGCCAAGAACAACCATGGCACTTGTTGGATTCTACAAGTAGCCATTTTTGCTAAACTAACTGGGAATCAAGCATTATTAGATTATTGCAGCAATCGGGTTAAAACAGTTATCTATCCTAACCAATTAGCACAAGATGGAAGTTTACCTTTAGAATTAAAGCGTACCAAACCTTATGGATATTCTTTATTTGATTTAGACGCTTTAACTGCTGTTGCAAAAATTTTATCTACTAAATCAGACAACCTTTTTACATATACATTACCTGATGGTAGAAACTTAATTAAAACCGTTGAGTATCTAGTGCCATTTGTAATGGATAAATCTACTTGGACTTTCCCTAAAGACGTAATGTATTGGGAAGAATGGCCAGTAGCGCAACCATTTTTATTTTTTGCTGCTCAACAATATAAAGACAAAAAATATTTTACAACTTGGGAAATGTTAGAACATTTTCCAACCAATGGAGAAGTATTAAGAAACCTGCCAATTCGTAATCCGATTTTATGGTTGAATAAATAGTTCCACTCAATTGATCATAAAAAAATAGGCTGTATCGAAATGATACAGCCTATTTTTTTTATGCTAATTGTTTTAATTATTTCTTGTCTGAACTTAATTTTCCTAGAGGTCTTTTCTTAGCAAAATCAACCAAGATTGGTGCTGCTACAAAGATAGAAGAATAAGTACCAGTAATAACTCCAACAAGCATTGCAAATGCAAAACCACGAGTTACTTCACCACCAAAGATGAATAGAATAAGTATGGTTAAGAACACAGTTAATGAAGTCATGATGGTTCTGCTCAATGTTTCGTTAATCGCTCTATTAATGATCGTTGCATTATCTACACCTTTCATCAATTTACTGTCTTCACGAATACGATCGTAAACAATTACCGTATCATTCATTGAGAATCCAATTACAGTTAATACCGCTGCAATAAAATACTGATCTATTTCTAATGGGAAAGGAACAATATTTTTTAAGAAACTAAACACAATCAATGTTACAAATACATCGTGCAACAATGATACAATTGTTCCTAAAGAATAACGCCAATCACGGAAACGAATAAAGATGTACAAACAAATAAAAATAATTCCAAATATTACCGCTTTTGCTGCACCTGATTTAAGGTCGTCAGAAATAGTTGGTAAAACCGTTTGTGAACTTTGTTTGTATTTACTTTCAAACTCAGAGAAGCTAACAGTTTCAGGAATGAATTTCTTTAATCCTTTGTACATCATGCTTTCTACTATAGAATCAACATTATTACCACTTTCTTTTATTTTGTAAGCTGTTGTAATATTAATTTGATTGCTTGTGCTAATAGTTTTGGTAATAACATCTTCACCAAAAGTAGTTTTTAATGCAGCCCTGATTTCTTCTTCGTTTACTGGTTTATCGAAACGAATAGTATAACTACGTCCCCCGGCAAATTCAACACCTTGTTTAAATCCGTTAAAGAAAGAAGCGATACCTAGTGTTAAAACGATAGCCGAAATAACATAAGCAACTTTTCTGTATTCAATAAATTTAAAAGAAGCGTGTTTGAATATTTTTTTAGAAATACCAGTGAAATATTCAAAGTGGCGATTCTTTTTCATGTACCAGTCTGTAATTAATCTTGAAACCAAAATTCCACAGAACAAAGACAATAAAATACCAATGATTTGAGTAGTTGCAAAACCAAGTACAGGGCCTAATCCAAAATAAGCAAGGATTAGGGCAGTAAGTAATGTGGTAACGTGCGCATCTAATACAGGAGATAAAGAACGTTGGTAACCATCGGCAACTGCATTTTGATAGCTTTTGCCTTTGGTTAATTCTTCTTTAATTCTCTCAAAAATAATTACGTTAGTATCAACAGCAAGTCCGATGGTTAATACCAAACCGGCAATACCAGGAGCTGTAAGGGTAAAGCCTAAAGCACTTAAAATTCCTATTGTAAATAATAAGTTTAATACTAATGCAAAGTTTGCAACCCATCCACCTGTATTGAAATACAATAACATTAAGGAGAAGATAACAATGAATGATATTAAGAAAGATAAACCACCACCTTTAATAGATTCTTTACCAAGTGTAGGACCAACTTGTTGTTCTGCAACAATTCTTGCAGGAGCAGTTAATTTTCCACTAGTTAATAATTCAGAAAGGTCTTGTGCTTCTTTTAAAGTATAACTACCACTAATTTGAGAATTACCTGTAGTGATAGGATCATTTACATTAGGAGCAGAATAAACAAAATTATCTAATACAATGGCAATTGGTTTGTCTACGTTACGAGTAGTCATTTTGGCCCAAATATTTGCGCCAATTTTATCCATATTCATTTTAATGGCAATACGGCCTCTCTCATCATAATCTTGACCAGCATTTGTAATATGATCACCTTCTAGTTCAGCCTGACCATTGTCTAATGTTTTAATAGCATATAACATTAAAATGTCTTTTGCTTTCGGATCAGCAGCATCCATTTTACCATACATGAAAACTAAATTAGAAGGGAATTTGTTTTTTACAATATCCATTCTTAAATAGTCATTTAATGCACCAGTATCTTTTGTTTGTATGTAACCAATATTAGATTGGAAATTAGTTTTTCCACCTTTTCCTTGATATGGTTGTGTGAATTGAATTAAACGCACCATTGGTGCTTCATTCAAATTAGCTTTAGAAGTATCTTTTTTAGCAATACTAGCTTTATTAGAATCTTTACCAATAGTTGATAGGGTAGCAGTTTTGCTAGTATCCGTTTTTTTTGCAGTTGTTACTACAGGAGCTTCAATTACTTTTTTAATGGTATCTACATTTGCTTTAGTGCCATTCAAATATTCTTGTACTGATTTATCTGCGGCAACAATACCACTTTGAAGATCCTTACTTTCTAAGGTATACATTTCAAAGAATTGTAAGTTGGCAGTTGCTTGTAAGTATTTACGAACCCTTTCTTTGTCATTAATTCCAGCCAATTCAATATTGATATTGCTTTTTGCAGGATCAGGATTAATATTAGGAGAAGAAATCCCAAATTGGTCAATACGTGTACGAAGAATTCTATAAGTATTATTGAATGCAGCAGTTGCTTGTTCTCTTAAATAAGTAATAACCGCATCGTCAGTAGCATCAAACTTAACTTTTCCATTACTTCTTGTAGCAAATACTGGAGCAAGTTTGGCATTAGGAGCTGCAATTGCATATTCTTCTTTAAATAAAGAAATCAAATCAGCACCACTGTTAGCCTTTCTTTCTACTGCTTTATCTAAAGCTTTTACGAAACTAGGATCTTTGGTATAGTTAGCCAATGAACGAATTAATTCATTCAAGCCAACTTCCATTGTTACACTCATTCCGCCTTGTAAGTCAAGACCTAGTAAGAGTTCCTTTTCTTTAGCACTTCTGTACGTTGTTAGTCCAAAAGCAAGTTTGGTATCTTTTGTACTATCTAATAAACGTTGCAAACGTTCTTTTTTTAGTTCTTTCAAACTATCTGTATAAACAGATTGCTGTTCTTTACTATTTGGGTATTGCTGCTCTGGACTAGCGAATTTCTTTAGCCAAGAATCGGCTTTAACTTCCATTTCAGCTTCATGGTTTCTTACAAACCAAGTAAATGATAATTGATACACACAGATCAAAATCAGAGCAATCGCAAAGAAGCGCACTAAACCTTTTAGTTGCATATTAGTAACGGTTTACATTATTTTTTCGAGGGGCAAAGATAGGGGATTGATAATGAATTATTGAAACACAATACTAGATTGATTTTAATAGCAATTTCTTTCTATTTAAAATGACAAGAAATTACAAAATTTAAACCTTTTAGTGTTGAATTATATAAATAAAATATAATATAATATATATTTATTGAACGTCTATTAAGCTTACATCAAAAAACAATGGCGTATTAGATGGAATACTTGTTCCAGCTCCAGAACAACCATAGGCCAAAGATGAGGGAATAACCAGTTTAATACGTCCACCTTTTTTAATTAATGGCAAACCAATTTTCCAACCATCAATTAATGAATTTAATGTCCAACCAGTTAAAGTTGCATTGGTTTGTGCGTCAAAAACAGTCCCATTAAATAATTTTCCACTATAAGTGATAAAAACTTTTGAAGTTAGTGCTGGTGCCATTCCCGTACCAGCACTAATTACTTCATAAAGCATCCCAGAACTATGTTCGGTATAATTAATAGCATTAGCAGTACAATAAGCTACCAAAGCAGCTTTTTCAGACGCAGCAGTAGCAGGTTGACAACCTGTATCTTTTTTTCCACAAGAAAGGAATCCAAAAACCATCAAAACTCCAACGAATAACATTTTTTTCATGTACATAGATTTAATATAAAGACGCAATTTATACGTCAATGGCTGCATTTGCTTGATTTTTTTTAAATCGAGCCAATTTAGTATTGATTTGCAAATATCGTTGTTCATTATTTTCCCATTGATAATTTCTATATAAAAATCCCATGAAAATAGAAATTCCTATAATAGCTAACATAAATAAAATAGAAGAGAACTGTGTGTTAGCCTGCATATTAGCTCTTTCGTACCATCCTAAGTAGATAACCATTAAAATACCCGTACCAATGGCAAAACCAACTGATATACCTATTAATAATGGCCTAATAGAGGTTTTATACCCTTCTCTTTTGTTAGACCAATAGGCTAGAAATGCTTTTTCTGATGTAGATAACATGACTCAAAATTAAGTAAAGCAACAATGTATTACATAAAAAATCCCGATACAATTGTACCGGGATTTTTAGAATATGCTTGAATAGACTAGTAACCCATTCCGCCCATATCAGGAGCGCCACCATGATGGCCAGCAGCAGCTTCAGGTTTTGGTCTGTCTGCAATTACACACTCTGTTGTTAACAACATTGCTGCAATTGATGCTGCATTTTCTAGTGCAACACGTGTTACTTTAGTAGGATCAATTACACCTGCTTTAAACAAGTTCTCGTAAACTTCTGTACGAGCATTGAATCCATAATCGCCTTTTCCTTCTTTGATTTTTTGAACAACAATAGAACCTTCAATGCCGCTATTGATAACAATTTGGCGTAATGGTTCTTCAATGGCTCTTTTGATGATTTGTATACCAGTTGTTTCATCTTGGTTAGAACCTTTCATTTTCTCCAATGATTCAACAGCACGGATATAAGCAACACCACCACCAGGTACAATACCTTCTTCAACAGCAGCGCGTGTTGCGTGTAAAGCATCGTCTACACGATCTTTCTTTTCTTTCATTTCAACTTCTGTAGCAGCACCTACATACAATACTGCAACACCACCACTTAACTTAGCCAAACGCTCTTGTAATTTTTCGCGATCATAATCAGAAGTGGTATTTTCAACCTGTGCTTTGATTTGATTAACACGAGAAACGATATCGGCTTTTTTGCCTTTACCACCAACTACAGTTGTGTTGTCTTTATCAATAGTAATAGAAGCTGCTTGACCTAAATAAGAAAGGTCTGCATTTTCTAATTTGAATCCTTGCTCTTCACTAATAACAGTACCAGCAGTTAATATAGCAATATCGGTAAGCATTTCTTTACGACGATCTCCAAAACCAGGTGCTTTAACAGCAGCTACTTTTAAAGTACCACGTAATTTGTTTACTACCAATGTAGCCAATGCTTCACCTTCTAAATCTTCAGCAATGATTGCTAATGGACGACCACTTTGAGCAACTTTCTCCAAAATATGAAGAATGTCTTTCATTGCGCTGATCTTTTTATCGTAAATTAAGATGTATGGATTTTGTAATTCAACTTCCATTTTTTCGCTATTTGTAACGAAATAAGGAGAGATATATCCTCGATCGAATTGCATACCTTCTACAACGTCTACAGTTGTATCGGTTCCTTTTGCTTCTTCAACAGTAATAACACCTTCTTTACCAACTTTAGCCATAGCCATAGCAATTAATTTGCCAATTTCGCTATCACTGTTTGCTGAAATAGTTGCTACTTGTTCAATTTTTTTAGAATCGTTACCAACTGCTTGAGATTGAGAACGTAAGCTTTCAATCACTTTAGCAACTGCTTTGTCAATACCGCGCTTTAAATCCATAGGATTTGCACCAGCAGCAACATTTTTCAAACCTTCGCTAATGATTGCTTGAGCCAAAACAGTAGCAGTAGTTGTACCATCACCAGCAATATCTGCTGTTTTTGAAGCAACTTCTTTTACCATTTGAGCACCCATATTCTCAATAGCATCTTCTAATTCTATTTCTTTTGCAACTGTAACACCATCTTTAGTTACTTGTGGTGCACCGAATTTTTTTTCAATAACCACGTTACGACCTTTTGGTCCTAGGGTTACTTTAACTGCGTTGGCTAAGGTGTCAACGCCTTTTTTCATTTTGTTTCTTGCTTCGATATCGAAGAAAATTTGTTTAGCCATTTATTCTGATTTTGTAATGTTAGAAAAAGGAATTGTTATCTATGTAGTTCAGGTCTATTAAAAGACTTTGAATTAAATGGATTAAACAATTGCTAGAATATCACTTTCTCTCATGATCAACAAATCTTGACCTTCAATAGTGATTTCTGTACCGGCATATTTGCCATACAATACATTGTCGCCAATTTTAACAGTGATTGGTTCATCTTTCTTACCTGTACCCACAGCAACAATAGAACCACGTTGTGGTTTTTCTTTAGCAGTATCTGGGATGATGATTCCGCCTGCAGTTTTCTCTTCAGCAGCGGCAGGCTTAACGATTACTCGGTCATGTAGCGGAGTAACGTGCAATTTTTTAGCCATACGTTATTGTTTTTTATTTGATTGAGTTAATGATGTGTTTCTGTTGTGTCGATTATTATGCCAGTCAAGTGTTATAGGTCATATTTTCAGCAAACAGACTAAAACAGATAGGATAGATAGCAAACTATGTCAGAAACTTTACAAATATAGGTGCTGAATTGAATAGTTCTGTGCCAAAATTGCATAAGGTATTTTTGTGCTGCTCATTTTATTTGATACCTTCGCGCCTTCCAAATAAGTTCTTATAGATGATTAGTAGAAGAAATATACGTGTTAAGGTAATGCAGTTGCTCTACATGATAGAGACGGCAGAAACACCAAATGTGTTTAAAAACCCAGTGAGTCAGTTACAAAAACATGTAGATCAAACAGCCGAATTGTTTGTTTATCTAGTCTATTTCATTACAGAAGTGGCTCGTTTTGCAGAAACTAGTTCTAGACAGAGAGCAGCCAAAAATTTACCATCAGATGCCGATTTGAATGTAAATACCAAAATTTCTGGCAACGAATTACTATGGCAAATAATGGAGTCTGCGAGTTTTATTAAAGCAATTGAAACACTAAAACCAGCGCTTAAAATTGATAAAGAATTGGTTAAAAAGATCTATCAAGACCTTACTTTAACCGAAAAATACCAAGAATATATTACCGCACAAAGTAGGGATACTTTAAAGGAAAGAGAGATCATGAAATTGATTTTCACTACTTTGATGCTACCTAATGAAGATTTTATTACACATATTGAGGAGTTGTTTTCTAATTGGGACGACGATGCTGAAATGATGGATCAACTGGTACTCAATTACCTTCAAAAACCAGCTTCTTTTAATTTACAAGAATTAGTAGGAGCAGAAAAATGGGATTTTGCCAGAACCCTATTAACTACCGCCATTGAAAAAAAGGAATATACCGCTGAATTGATAAAACCCAAATTAAAAAACTGGGATTCAGAAAGGATTGCCTTGATTGATATGATTTTAATGCGTTTAGGTGTTTGTGAGTTATTGTATTTTGAAACCATCCCAACCAAAGTAACTATTAACGAATATATTGATTTAGCTAAGGATTATAGTACTGCACAAAGTGGTCAGTTTGTGAATGGCATATTAGACAGTATTCATAAAGAGTCTATAGAAAATGGGGATATTCATAAAATCAATTTTAAAAATAAAACCCAAGCTTAATATGAAAAAACTACTATTAGTTCTTTCAATAGGCACCTTTGTAAATATTGGATGTAATACTAATCCAATGGTTAAATTAGGCTTAGACAAAGTATTAGATACGAGTAAATTTACTCAAATACAGTGGATAGATACTTTAGCAAATTTGGGAAAGATTACCATGGGAGAAACCAAAACTGCTAGTTTTCAAATTAAAAATATTGGCAATAAGCCTTTATTTATAACCAATGTGGCAGCAGGTTGTGGCTGTACTGTTCCTGATTATACAAAGGGTGCTATTGCTCCTGGTGGAATTGGTATTGTTACTGGGTCTTTTGATAGTAATAAGTCTCATCCTGGTGAGTTTCGAAAAAGCATTTTTGTTACTACCAATTCTGCTAACGGCATTAACCAAACACTGGTATTTACAGGATTAATTGTAGGAGATAAAAACACAAAAGATCAACCTGTAACACCAGTTAAACCGATTTAAAAAAATAGTTTTATTTTAGTACTCTAATTATCAATAATTAAAAAATACAAGATGTTTTATTTGAATGCAGTTTTATTAGCAGGTAACCCACAACAAGGTGGTGGCGGAATGGTTCAACTAGTGTTAATGGGTGGAATCATCCTAGTATTTTGGTTGTTTATGATTAGGCCTCAAGCAAAAAAAGCAAAAGACCAAAAGAAATTCATTGATAACTTACAAAAAGGAGACAAAGTTGTAACTATTGCTGGAATTCACGGTACTGTTAACAAAGTAAATGAAGACAATACTTTACAATTAGAAGTAAGCCCAGGTAGTTATTTAAAGATAGAAAAGTCTTCCATTAGCATGGAATGGACGGTTACAATTAACAAACCGGCAGCTTAAAAATAAATAATTGCTAATTATAGCAGCTAAATCCGAAATTCGAGTAATTGAATTTCGGATTTTTTATGCTTAAGATAGGATTAACAGGAGGCATTGGTAGTGGTAAAACAACCGTTTCCCAGATATTTAAAATATTGGGGGTACCTGTATTTGATGCAGATACTGCAGCAAAAGAGGCCATGGAAAATAATCCAGCATTAAAAGAAAAACTAATTGCAACATTTGGTGCAGCCGTTTTTGTTGAGCATAAATTAAACCGCAAATACTTAGCTGATATTGTTTTCAATGATGTGCATCAGTTAGATATTCTAAATGCTTTAGTTCACCCAATAACTATTGCTGCTGCTGCTGATTGGTTTGCAACACAAAATAGCCCGTATGTAATAAAAGAAGCTGCACTTATTTTTGAAGCCGGTGCAGGTGCAGATCTTGATTTTGTTATTGGTGTATTTGCACCCATCCCGCTGCGTATAAAAAGGGTTATGGATAGAGACCATGTGCTTAAAGAAGAAGTAATAGCAAGAATGAATAGACAGATTGACGATCAAATTAAAATGAAATTGTGCGATTTTGTTATTCAAAACGATAACCAACAATTGTTAACTACGCAAGTACTTGCCTTGCATGAAAAGTTTTTGCACCTTACTATTTCATAGCCTTAACTTTAATATCAACTAGCTTTTTATGATTGCAAATACGCCTAAGCCGCCTTACTATGCAGTAATTTTTTCTTCTTTGAAAACCGCTAGTGATTTAAAGGGATATGAAGCAATGGCAATTGAAATGGATAGATTAGTTCAAGTGCAACCTGGATATTTGGGACATGAATCGGCCAGAGAAGGCTTGGGCATTACAGTGTCGTATTGGAATAGCTTAGAAGCAATTAGTAATTGGAAAAAAGTGTCGGAACATTTATCAGCACAAACAATGGGAAAAAGTACTTGGTATCAGGCGTATAAAACTAGAATTTGTAGAGTAGAGCGTGATTATGGTTTTGAAAATGAATGTTCAATCATAATATAAAAAAACCGCAGCAAATAAACATACTAACATTTAATGTCAAGTAAGCGTATTTACTGCGGTGATAGTTATTGTAATACTAGCTTAATTTAGCCAGTGCTTCTTTAATTCTTGCCCAGGCTTTTTCGATGTTAGTCATATTATTTGCAAACGAAAAGCGCACACAATTTGGTTCACCAAAAGCATCTCCCATTACGGATGATACATGTGCCGTATTCAATAAATACATACTAAAATCAGCAGCATTTTTGATGGTTTCTGTACCAGTTGATTTGCCATAATAGTAGCTCACATCAGGAAATACATAAAAAGCGCCTTGAGGTGCAAAACATTTAAAACCAGGAATTGCATTTACTAATTCTAAGGTTTTTGTTCTTCTTCTTGTAAATTCTTCAGTCATTTCAATAGAAGGTTTTA
>Ga0114970_10001743_pt1 | contig 16251 bp, 12 predicted proteins | sample M_140205_XF_Meta_FD_87030 | JGI IMG/M metagenome (GOLD analysis project Ga0114970, IMG submission 87030) | Freshwater microbial communities from Lake Montjoie, Canada to study carbon cycling - M_140205_XF_MetaG | ecosystem: Environmental > Aquatic > Freshwater > Lake | place: Lake Montjoie... | reverse complement strand
TCAGCTTGGAGTTGAGCATAAAGCTGGAGTAGGCGATACAGGGGTTGTTGCTTTAATTTACGGAAACAAAAACACTCCTAACCAACCTTGCATTTGTCTTAGATCTGATTTAGATGCTTTGCCAATCAGGGAAGAGAATCAGGTCGAGTACAAATCAACTGTTGATGGTGTCATGCATGCGTGTGGTCATGATGTACACACTTCCATTTTACTGGGAGTTGCTGAAATATTGAATGAATTAAAGGACGAATTACTTCAGCCTGTGAAATTAATTTTTCAACCAGGAGAAGAGAAAAATCCAGGAGGAGCCACATTGATGATAAGAGATGGTGTATTACATAATCCTGAAGTGAAAGAAATGTATGCACTGCATGTTTTTCCAGATATGATAACCGGTAATGTAGGTTTTCGAGAAGGGCTGTACATGGCGTCATGTGACGAAATATACGTGACTATTCATGGAAAAGGTGGACATGGAGCTACACCTCACGTAACAATAGATCCAATTCTAATAGGAGCATCGATCATCACAACTATTCAACAAATAATTAGTAGAAATTGCGATCCGACGATTCCTTCTGTGCTAACTTTTGGACATTTTGAAGGACTTGGAGCTACTAATATAATTCCAGATAAAGTTCACTTAAAAGGAACATTTCGAACCATGAATGAAATTTGGAGAGAAAAAGCATGGGAATTAATAAAAACACATGTAAAAAATGTTACTGAAGCATATGGTGGAACAGCAGAAATTGAAATCAGTAAAGGCTATCCATATTTAGAAAATAATCCAAAAATAACGGGAATTTTAAGAGAAAAAGCAATTGATTATTTAGGAGCATCCAAAGTAGAAGCTCTTCCAATTCGAATGACATCAGAAGATTTTTCATATTATTCTCAAGAAATACCTGTGTGCTTTTTTAGACTCGGCGTAAGAAACGAAAGTAAAGGAATTGTCTATGGAGTGCATCATCCAAAATTTAATATAGATTCTGAGGCATTAAAAACGGGAATGCAAATCATGAGTCTAGCTTGTTTTTAAATTCATGAAACAACTTTTTATATCAATTGTTTGCATCACTTTGCTTTTAAGTTGTTCTAAAAATCAAAGAACGATCAATAAATTGCAGGGCACTTGGGAAATTGTCACCTACAAACAAGGATATCTAAACGGTTTAACTTCTGTCATTGATTCGCAAGGAGATTTTATTTTTTCAGATTTCAAAATTAAATCAAATACGGTAGGCACATTTTCTCGCTCACAAAACTTTCAAATAGATGGGATTCCTTCCGTTATTTCTGAACAAGGAAACTATTCAATTTTTGACGATGGAAAAGGAATCACACTTCAAAATCTAAAATCAGATGGTTCATTTATGCCTGACTTAAAGATGGAGATTAATATTATTACCTCGACAGATTTAATTCTAGTTGGAGTTATTAATAATATCAATCAAACATTTATTCTGAAAAAAAAAGAGTAATCCCAAAAAGAACTCAATCATTTTGAATTTGAAATAAATGATCAAAGAATAAAGGATACGACTTATTAATCACATGAGAATCCTCAATTAAAACTGGTCCATTGGCGCGCAATGCAGCTATGGCACAAGCCATTGCAATTCTATGATCGCCATGAGAATTTACCGTCGCAGAAGTACTGCATTTTATACCTTTGATTCTCATTTCATCTCCTTCAATACTAATTTTAGCTCCCATTTTTCCCAACTCCTGTTGAATGGCAATTGAACGATTACTTTCCTTGTTGATCAATCGATTCACTCCCTTGATTATACTTGTTCCTTCCGCAAAACAAGCTAGTACAGCGAGCGGTGGAAATAAATCAGGGCAATGATTTGCATCAAAATAAAAAGATCTATTTTCATTTTTAGTAATCGATAATGAGGACTTCTTTTCGGAAATGATAGCTCCAAAATCTTTCAAAGCACTTAAAATATTCTTATCCGCTTGTTGAGAAGTACTATTTAAATTTTCAACCGTAATTGAACCTGAAATAGCAGCTGCAACCAATAAAAATGAAGCACTACTCCAATCTCCCTCTACTGCAATCTCCGTCGAATTGAGCGTGTAAGGACCATCAAAGTATAGCGTATTGTTGTTGAAATTAATGTCAGCCCCAAATTGCTTTAACACTTCCAAAGTCAATAAAATATAAGGAATACTCGTCGGATTTGAAATTTTAATTTGAACTTTTTTTGTGTATTCTGAAGCCACGAAAGCATAAATCAAACCCGTAATAAATTGTGAGCTCATTGATCCATCTATTGCACAATTACTAGGGATAATTGGTCCTTTTAACGTAAAAGGTAAATGACCATTTTGTGATTTAAAATCAACTTTTAGTTCACTCAAAATCGAATCAAAAAAATGCATAGGTCTAGAAAGTAGTGTGCCTTTTGCATCCATTCGGACCAATTCAGAATTAACAGATAACAGTGGCGTAAACATTCTGGCTGACAAACCAGACTCTCCGCAGTTTACCGACATCTCTTTATTACTTATCCCTTTGCTAGAAATTCGAATTTTAGTTTCAGATAAAAATTCAACCACAGCACCCGCTTGCTGAATAATTTCTAAAGCCGCATTTTCATCATCAGAAATACCAAAGTTTTCGACATCAGTAAATCCATGAACAAGGAGAGCGGCCGCATATGTTCTTTGGCCATAACTTTTTGAAGCAGGAATCTTTATCCTCCCTTTAACTTCACTTGACGGATATACTATTTGATTCATTGACTATTTTTTAAGATCCTGTTTAATTTCATCAAAAGACAATTTGACAATCTCAGATTCCCCTAATGTTTTTAGTAAAATAAAATCTATTTCTTCTCCATTCTTCTTTTTATCATTGCTGATGAGCGATAAAACAGAAGAACTTTTTATCTGTGCAGAAATAGGTAATTCATATTTTTCAAGAAGACTTGCAATTCTGTTAGAATCTATCTTTGAGAACCCTCTTTTAGAAACGGATAATTGAGAAGCATAAATCATACCTATACTGACTGCAAAACCGTGTTTCAAATCCAAATTCTTTTCTATTGCATGACCAATGGTATGTCCAAAATTTAATGTTTTTCGCAGTGCTAAATCATTGGGGTCCTTGCGAATGATAGCAGATTTTATGAGTAAACATTTTTGGATCAACATTTGCAAGGCAATAGGAGAATTTATAAAATATTGAAGGTTGTTTGCATCCAAATAATTAAATAACTCCACATCACAAATACAACCATATTTAATAATTTCAGCAAACCCATTTGCAAATTCAACGTGCGGCAAAGATTTAAAAAAAAGATAATCATATAAAATAATATCTGGCTGATTAATCGTCCCGATACAGTTTTTAATTAACCCTTGATTCACTCCATTTTTGCCGCCAATAGCTGCATCAACAGCACATAAAACCGTTGTAGGTATAAAACCAAAGGGGATTCCTCGCTTATAAATAGAAGCAACAAAACCAACTAAATCAGTAATTACTCCACCACCAACACCAATTAATAAGCTATTCTTATCCACACCAATAGCCAAAAGTTGGTTGATGATTAACTGTGATTGTTCAAGTGTTTTCGTGTTTTCTCCTCCTTCAACCACAATTACAGATTCTAAACTAGCAAATACACTCGTATGATGTTGATACACATTGTGATCTACAATAAGAACTAATTTATTATAATTCTTAGCAATTTTACCAATATTTTTAAAGTTAAAATTGAAAACAACTTTGGTCTGTTTATCGGTTTTGACTTTGAATATCATCCTTTCTGAGCATGAAGTGAATCTTGAATTCTAATACTTTCGATGTGAACAGCTTCCATGTAAGATTGAATGAATGATTTTCCTAAATCAAGTGCTTCTGCCTTTTTTATAGTACGATCTAAAATCTCATTCCATCGAGAAGATTGTAAAACTGTAACATCGTTTTGAAGTTTGATTTCTCCAATTTTTCTAGCCACTTTCATTCTATTGGAAATTAACGCAAGTAGTTCATCATCAAAACAGTCAATTTGTGTACGTAAATGATTCAATTCATCAACAAAATCCTTCTTACCAGTAGAAATGGTTTTCAATACCATTGAATTTAGTAATTCGACCAATTGCTGCGGTGTCACTTGCTGCTCTTTATCAGTCAAAGCAATCGTTGGGTCACAATGAGATTCAATAATTAATCCACTGTACGCTAAATCAATACTCTTTTGTGAAACTTCTAAAAGTGTTTCTTTCTTACCGCAAATATGGGATGGGTCGCAAATCATTGGTAAATCAGGGAATAAACGCTTCATTTCGATAGGGATCTGCCATAATGGTGCATTTCTGTATTCAGAATTTCCATAGGATGAGAATCCTCGATGTATTAATCCAATATTTTCTATTCCTACTTTTTGAAGTCTTTCGATTGCTCCAATCCATAATTTGATATCTGGATTGATAGGATTCTTGATCAAAACCGTTGTATTTGTTCCCTTTAAAGCATCAGCGATGTTTTGTATACTGAATGGATTTACCGTTGTTCTAGCACCAATCCATAAAACATCTGTGTCGAAAATTAACGCATCCTCTACATGTTTGCTGGTAGCCACTTCAACTGCTGTTGGTAAACCTGTTACTTTTTTTGCTTGCAAAAGCCATGACAATGCCTTACTTCCTGCACCTTCGAAACCTCCCGGATTCGTGCGCGGTTTCCATACACCTGCACGTAAAATATCTACTTTACCTGTTGCCTTTAATTCTAATGCTGTACGAATAACTTGTTCTTCATTTTCTGCGCTGCAGGGACCTGAAATAACTAAATTTTGTTTTTTTATTAAATCGACCATTTCTATATTTTTAAGATCTATTCCTGTTTTCATAATTTCTATCTTAAATCGCTAACCCTTCTCCTTTATATACACCTAGAATTTTTATTGATTCTACAAAAGGTGATAATTTATTGATTGCTGCATCGAATACCTTCTTATCATCAAACTCAATATCTAAATGAAAAGCATACGAAGAAGGAGTTTTTGGAATGGGAACACTCTGAATTTTAGTTAAATTCAAATTCGCTTCTTTCAAAACAACCAAAATATCACTCAACCCTCCCACATGATTATGTGTTTTCAGAGTTATGGATCCTTTGTTTGGATTGGGGTCAAAGTCGGCTCCTTTACTTAAAATGTAGAAGCGCGTAAAATTGGGGTTTTCATCCCCCACGTTATCAACGACAACGTCCAATCCATATGTTTTTCCTATTGTTGGCCCGGCAATAACCGCTAGCTTGTTTTCTCTGTCCGCAGCAACTAATTTTGCAGAAGTAGCAGTGTCTTTGAATTCTGACACAACCACATTTTCTAATCCCGAAAGAAATAATTGACATTGACCAAGAGCCATTGGATGTGAAATGATTTCACGAATATCACTTAGTTTCGTTCCTGGTTTAGCTAATAATTGCAACTCAATTGGCAAATACGTTTCACCAATAATATTGAGATTATGCGTGTCTATCAATTGATAATTAAGTAAAATACTTCCTGCAACTTTATTTTCGATCGCGATTATTCCGTAATCAACCTTATTGTTAGCCAACTTATCACATACCTCTTTGAAAGATCCACATTCTAAAACTGTTACATCTTCACCAAAGTACTTTTTAGCAGCCAAATCGTGAAAAGAGGATACTGATCCTTGTATTGCAATTACGTGATTTCTCATATTTTTTTCATTTAAATTGTTTTCATTTTTTTTAGATGGTATAAAAAAAGCCTTCCTACATGGAAAGCTTTTTTATATGTGTATATAACAAATCTCTCCCTAGTCCCTCCAGTGAAAATCGTAAAAAAAGAAGTTGTTCATTTTTTTCATCGAAATATTATTTATTTTTTAATTTGTGGAACAAAGATAGGTCAATTACTTCACTCCTATCCTGTTTTTACTTTACATAAGATCCTTTTATTTAAAATATTACATCCATTTAATACCTTTCAACTATTTGTTTTTCAGTTTATTGAAAATACTTAATCCATATTATCACTAGGACAAAATAATGATTTTACTTATAATAATTTTATATTTTCTCTACTCAATTTTTCTAAAACAGCTTCAGACCAGATACTACTTTGCACTTCACCAATGTGTCTTTTTTGTAAAATAAACATAGCTAGACGTGATTGGCCAATTCCACCACCAATTGTGTAGGGAAGTTTTTCATCTATCAATTGTTTGTGCCAATCCATTTCTAATCGTTGTTCTTGATTCCTCAAAGCCAATTGCTTCCTTAAAGATTCAGGACTAACACGAATACCCATCGATGATAGTTCGTATGATTTCCCTAGAATCTCATTCCACACCAAAATATCGCCATTTAATCCTTTTTTTCCATCCACCGATTCTGTTGTCCAATCATCATAATCGGGTGCTCTTCCATCGTGAGGTTTACCATCTGCTAAATCACCACCAATACCTATTAAGAAAACGGCTCCAAATTCTTGGCAAATTTTATCTTCACGCTCTTTCCCTGTCAAAGTAGGATATTTAACGAGCAAATCTTCTGTATGAATAAAAGTAATTTTTTGAGGAAGCGGTAATTCACCTAACTCATATTTTTCTACAATCGATTGACTAGTTTCCAAAATAACTTTGTAAATTTCCTCCACTGTACTTTTTAAATAGGAAAGAGTTCTATCTGATTTATCAATAACTTTTTCCCAATCCCATTGATCTACAAAAATGCTATGTATTGGTGAAAAATCTTCATCTGGACGCAAAGCTTTCATGTCTGTGCAAATTCCCAATCCTTCTGGCGCCTTCAATCTTGCTAATTTAGCACGTTTCCATTTAGCTAAAGAATGAACAATTTCCACAGTAACATTGGGCATTTCCTTTATATTAACAGTAACTGGACTTTCAATACCGTTCAAATCATCATTGATTCCAGTACCTTTTACTACTAAAAGAGGAGCCTCTACTTTTATAAGGTTTAATGTTGCTCCTAACTCAGATGAAAATTTTAGTTTCAATTCTGAAATTGCTTTTTCTGTCGTTAACTCTTTTAAGACCAATTGACTAGTTTTAATTGTTTCCATTTTTTATTATTGATTTTAAGTATAAAAAAAGCTTTCTTAATTGGAAAGCCTATTATTTGATTATAATATTTATCTCCCTTTTCACTTAAATTGATTATTACCATTCTTTTGAGCTTTCACGAATCTCTCACATTTCAAAACTGTTTTATTTTTTTTTTTGAGCTCATCTTATTTTGTTTATTCAAAAAAAAGCTTTCCTAGTTGGAAAGCTCTCGTATTTATCATTATGACATACTTCTTTCCCTTCACCTAAAGCGATTATGATTAAAGAAAGAATTATAATTTGTAGTTTTCATTGCGTTTCTAATTTTCATGTCAAAGGTATAGCCAATTTACTAATTGTAAAAAGAAATATATAAAAATAAAATGAATTTATGAAAAATTAATTAAAATTAAACTACTGAAAATCAAATATTTAATTCATTTTATTGAGTTAGAATAATAGGACAAATAGCTCTTTTTATCATGATAAAAATCTCAATTTAATAAATAAAACATAAAAAAAGCTGTCAAAAACCTGACAGCTTGGTGTGCAATGAGCATATATTAAATCATTAATTCGCCATTTCACTCATAAATTTTATTCTCATTAATCTTAATTCTTCTTCTGAATAGTCACCATCAAATTCATGGTATGCAGTGGTCAAATCATCTGATTCAGCATCAGAGAAATATTCATATATTTCATCTTGGTTGTCAGAATCTAAAATATCTTCTATATAATAATTAATATTAACTCTTGTTCCTGAAGAAACAATGGCTTCAATTTCCTCAATCACCTCATCTATAGATTTACCAAGAGCTCTGCCGATATCTTCTAAAGGTAATTTTCTATCAATATTTTGGATTAATTGAACTTTTAGAATTGATTTATTTACCAAGGATTTAACGACTAAATCATTTGGTCTCTCTATCTCGTTGTCAATCACGTAATTACTGATCAATTCAATAAAAGGCGCTCCATATCTAGAAGCTTTACCATGTCCAACGCCCTGAATATGGGTTAATTCATCAATTGTTATTGGGTAATGAAAACACATATCAACCAAAGAAGGCTCTTGAAAAATTACGAAAGGGGGAATGTTATTTTGTTTAGACAATGATTTTCTTAAGTCAATTAACATAGCATATAATACTTCATCAAAAGCACCACCACTTCCATTTACAACTGAAATATCATCATCAATTGTTGAATAATCATGTTCCTTAATAATGGTAAACGACACTGGATTTTTAATAAAATCATGCCCTTTGTCAGTCAATTTCATAATCCCATAGGACTCAATATCCTTTGAAATAAAGCCATAAACTAAGGCTTGTCTTATTAATGCATTCCAAAAATTCTCGTCTTTCTCTTTTCCAATCCCAAAACGAGGCAATAAATCGTGCTTATAACTTTTTATTTCAGATGTAGTGCTTCCTACTAAATAAGAACAATAATGCTTGTGTTTTTGCATCTCTTGAAGATCAATAAGCGATTCTAGAAGCATTTGAACATATACCTTTCCTTCACTTTTCTCCTTTGGATGCTTGCAATTATCGCATAAACTCGTGCATTTATGTTCTTCAAACTCTTCTCCAAAATAATGTAAAATAAATTTACGTCTGCAAACAGAAGTTTCTGCAAAAGAAACCATTTCGTTTAATAATTGTTTACCAATTTCTTGCTCTGCAACAGGTTTTCCTTGAAGAAATTTTTCTAATTTCTCAATATCTTTGTAATTATAAAAAACAACACAATCACCTTCTCCTCCATCTCGACCAGCTCTTCCTGTCTCTTGGTAATAACTTTCTAACGACTTTGGAATATCATGATGAATGACAAAACGAACATCTGGTTTGTCAATACCCATGCCAAAAGCGATGGTAGCAACAATAATTGAAGCATCTTCCATTAGGAACATATCTTGATGTCTTGCTCGGGTAGATGCGTCTAAACCTGCATGATAAGGTAGAGCATTGATTCCATTCACTTGCAGCAGCTCAGCTATTTCTTCCACCTTTTTTCTGCTGAGGCAGTATATAATTCCACTCTTCCCTTCTTTTGTCCTTATATAACGAATGATTTCTCTTTCTACATCCTTTTTAGGTCGAATTTCATAGTACAAGTTATCTCGATTAAAAGAAGACTTAAAAACCTTGGCGTCCAACATGTTCAAATTTTTCTGAATATCATATTGAACTTTAGGAGTAGCGGTAGCAGTCAAAGCTATCACAGGAACATTTGAAATTTTCTCAAATATCTCACGAAGTCTTCTATACTCTGGTCTAAAATCATGCCCCCATTCAGAAATGCAATGTGCTTCATCTATCGCGAAAAAAGAAACATTAACAGATGTTAAAAAAGCAATATTTTCAAGTTTAGTAAGTGATTCAGGGGCAACATATAACAATTTCGTGGCTCCATCTTTCACATCCTTCTTGACACGAGCAATTTCACCTTTTGTTAACGAAGAATTCATAAAATGTGCAATTGTTTCATTGTCACTAACACTTCGCATAGCATCCACCTGATTTTTCATTAAAGCAATTAAAGGAGAAACAATCACGGCTGTTCCTTCTAGTAATAAAGCTGGTAATTGATAGCACATCGATTTACCTCCACCTGTTGGCATGATGACGAACGTATTATTTCCGTTCAATACGTTCGTGATAATATCTTCTTGAGTTCCTTTAAAACTATCAAATCCGAAAAACTTACGTAACGCAACTTTTAAATCATAATCAGCCATTTCTATAATCCTTAATATTGGTTTACTAAAAGCATACTAATGCTGTTATTACGAAAGTACGATAATAATAATCGTATTACAACTGTATTTCTTTATTTCTTATAGAATTTAGATGGGAAAGCTAATTAATAGGATAGGAACGTTTTTTAATGCTATTAATAAACGATTACGAAAACATTAACTATTTATTATAAATAAATGATCACAAAGCATAATGTGTATGAATACTCTTTTTCCTCTACCTATTTATAAAAAACTGAAAATTAAAAATTGAAATCCTCATCAAAAAACAATTCAATTCAATCGAATCATTAACTTTACAAGAATTATGGAAACAGGAAAGAAAATGTCCTTTTTGGATCATTTAGAAGAATTGAGATGGAGGCTAGTTCGTTGCTCTATTGCTATTCTAGTAATTAGTATTGTTATTTGGTGTTATCAAGAATGGATCATGGACCATGTCTTTTTAACGATGAGTCGCTCAAATTTTATTACATTCGATTTACTATGCAAATATTTTGGTATTTGTTCTGAAGATATCACCTTAAAAATGCAAAGCACCGACATTTCTGGGCAATTTTCTTATGCCTTGATGATGAGCATGATGGGAGGGATAGTTTTATCTTTTCCCTATATTTTTTATCAGATTTGGAGTTTTGTAAAACCGGGATTAAAAGAAAATGAGAAATCAATGGCATCTGGCATCGTTTTTTATGTGAGTATTTTGTTTTTTCTTGGCATTTCATTTGGCTATTTTGTTGTTGCACCTCTTTGCGTTCAATTTTTTTCCACATTTACAATGAGTAAACAAATTGAAAATATTCCTACAGTTAGTTCGTATATGAGCATGGTATTATCTACCGTCTTTTATACTGGATTATTATTTCTTTTACCTGTCTTATCATACTTATTGGCTAAACTGGGGATTATAACAGCTGCCTTTCTTCGTAAATATAGAAAGCATGCTATCGTAGGAGTTTTAATTTTGGCAGCAGTAATAACACCTCCTGATGTGATGAGTCAGATAATTGTGTCCATTCCAATTGTTCTTTTATATGAAGCTGGCATTTTGGTTGTCGTAAGGGTAGAAAAAAACAAACGCAATATCGTTGCTTGAGGAATTATTTTATGAAAAAAGTTTTAATCTATTTTTCGATACTTCTTCCATTTTTGGGTTTATCCCAAATAACGAAAGTCTATGGAACCATTAAAGATGCTGCAACAGGTGAAGCTCTTCCATTTGCTAAAGTGCAATTTTACCAATCAAAAATTGCTACTACTGCTGATAGCTCAGGGCAATATGTCTTAGAATCTTATTACTCAACTGATTCGATTCAGATGAGTGATTTTGGTTATAGTACTCGCACTTTTAAAATTAAAAAAGATCAAGCACAAGAAATAAACTGTCTTTTAACTGTGCGCTATACCGAAATTGAAGAAGTAGTAATTAGACCTCCAGATGAGTTACCTTCGGTTACACTTCATAAAAAAGTTATTGCAAATAAAAAGGTTAATAATAGAGAAAAACTCGCATCGTACGAATATGAATTATATAATAAAATTCAATTAGATTTAAATAACATAGGGGATAAATTCTCTGACAGAGGGGTTGTAAAAAAACTTGATCTCATCATGGATTTCCTCGATTCGACGGAAACAGGAAATAATTATTTACCGGTGATTCTAAGTGAAACAATCTCCAATTATTATTTTAAAAATAACCCTAAAAAGAAAAAAGAAGTTATTTCTGCCACCTACATCACCGGTATTGAAAATTTAAAATTGGATCAATTTGTTGGAGACATGTACCTTGATATCAATGTCTATGATAATTCTATTAATATTTTTAATAAATCATTTATTAGTCCAATCGCGGACTACTCTCGAACCTTTTATAAATATTATTTAGAAGATTCTGCGTTTATTGATAATAAGTGGTGTTATAAATTGAGATACAAACCAAAACGTTCAGGGGATTTAACTTTTGAGGGGGAAATGTGGATCAATGACACCACCTATGCGATAAAAAAAATAACCGGTAATATTTCAGGAGGTTCGAACATTAATTACATACAAGATTTATTTTTTGAGCATGATTTTGAAATGGTTGCCAATGAAGTATGGATGTTAACAAAAGAAAAAATGATCGCTGATATTAAGATAACTGAAAAATCAAAAGTATACGGATTATTTGCGCGAAAAAATTCTTCAAGAAGATACTTTAAAGTAAATGAAGTGAGACCCCCTGATTTTTACAAATCAGATAACACGGTTGAGATTCTACCAGAAGCAAAATCAAGAGATGAAAACTATTGGAAGGAACACAGACATCACAAACTTTCTAAACAAGAACTAGGTATAAACCTAATGGTGGATTCCTTAAACAATTTACCTGTTTTTAGAACATTCAAAAAATTGGCGTATGCAGGGACTACCGGGTATTATCAATTAGGAAAAGTGGAAGCTGGGAATTTATCAAGTTTATTTAGTGTAAACCCTGTAGAACAATATAGATTTAGCTGCGCTCTGCGGACCTCTAATGCTTTTTCGAAACGACTAGAATTTGCTGGCAAAATAGCCTATGGAACGAAAGATGAAAAAATAAAATATGGTATTTCTGCTCGCTACAACATCACTCCTAAAAAGAGAGGCATATTGACTACCTACTATAATTATGATATACAGCAAATTGGTCAATCTCCGAATGCAGCCACGGTGGGCTCTACTTTTGGGACATTATTTAGGACGGGGCCTTTAGATAAATTAACCTTTGTTCAAAAGGCAGGGATCAACTTAGAAAAAGACATTAAAAAAGACCTGATTTTATACGGCGGTTTTGAATGGAAGGACTATCTACCTCTTGGTTTAGCGAATTACATTAAATACAATGAATCGACAAAATCACTTGATACGATAAAAAAAATCACCACGAGTGAGTTTATTGCAAGAATTCGTTGGACAAAAGATGAAGAGTTTATCTCAGGTTCTTTTGATAGATCAACACTTACTTCAAGGTATCCCATTTTTAGTATACAAGGAATTTTTGGAGTAAAGGGTTTTCTGGGAGGAAATTATAATTATCAAAAAATTGAGTTTCAAATGGACCACACACGTAAATTGGGTATTATCGGTAAAATTAGATATGGTGTAAATGCAGGATATGTATTTGGATCCACTGCTTATCCTTTTCTAAAAGTACATGAAGGAAATCAATCCTATTGGTTATCATCCACCACTTTTAATAAGTTAAATTACTTTGAATTCATTTCTGATAAATATGTTGGAGGATATATAGAACAGCATTTTGGAGGTGTATTTTTTGACAGAATTCCTTACGTGAAAAAACTTAAATGGCGTTTTGTCGCTTCTAGTCGAATTACGTACGGATCCATTTCTAACAAAAATAAAAGAGAAATGTATCTACCTACTTTTACAAGATCTTTTGGTAAAACACCCTACGCAGAAGCAACGATGGGTGTTGAAAATATTTTTAAAGTCCTAAGAATTGAGGCGGTTTGGAGATTAACCCATATTGATACTGGAACGACTCCTTTCGGAATTCGCGCTAGTATTAATTTTAATTTCTAAATTTACAACTCAAGAATTGTTATAACGTGAAGCTACATACAAGCAATATTCAGAAATCGTACAAAGGAAGAGCCGTTGTAAAAGGAGTTACTATAGAAGTAAATCAAGGTGAAATTGTTGGCTTATTAGGTCCCAATGGAGCAGGTAAAACAACGTCTTTTTACATGATCGTAGGACTAGTGAAGCCAGATTCAGGCACTGTATTTCTTGATGAGATTGATATTACCCATTACCCAATGTATCGAAGAGCGCAGTTGGGTATTGGATACTTACCACAAGAAGTTTCTGTTTTCAGAAAATTAAGTGTTGAAGACAATATTTTGGCAATTCTTGAAATGACTGCCTTGGATAAAAAGCAACGATTGGAACGTTTAGAGCAATTATTAGAAGAATTTCGCTTAACGCATGTGAGAAAAAATCTAGGCCATTCGCTATCAGGAGGTGAAAAAAGACGAACAGAAATCGCTCGAGCTTTGGCAACAAATCCTAAATTTGTGCTATTAGACGAACCGTTTGCGGGAGTTGATCCAATTGCCGTAGAGGACATTCAAAGTATAATAGCCGAATTACGAAATAAAAATATTGGTATACTTATCACCGATCACAATGTTCAGGAAACATTATCTATAACTGACAGAGCTTATTTGTTATTTGAAGGAAACATTTTAAAGGCTGGCACCGCTGAAGATTTAGCTTCTGATGAACAGGTGAGAAAAGTGTACTTAGGACAGAATTTTGAACTTCGCAGGAAATAAAAATAAAAAAGGTCATCAATAGACGACCTACTATTTAAAGAATGGTCTATAACTACTTAGAGGCTAGATCAGTGTTTTCTACTTGGTCAATGCTTCCATAAGCATCACAATGACCACCTTTCGATGACCCGCAAGAAGCTAATACTGCTGAAAATACTAGTCCAATAATTGTCAATGTCAAAATTCTTTTCATCTTCTTAATTTAAATCAATTAATATAACAGTTCATTTACAGGAGCAAAAATAAGGTAAAAAATGCAGACAAAACATAATAGTTATCAACAATCGGTTATAGACAAATAATATATTGTATTTTTCATAAATGTTTTAACTCGAATGCGCTTAATTTTATTTCTTTTATTTCTTTTATTTTCGCCCTATTATTTTGGGCAAAAATATTATTCACTAACCTACTCGAACGATAATTATCGGCAGATCAAAAAAAATACAACTGTAAAATTTACAGATAGTATTCAAGCAAAAAAATACCTACAAAACCTTCAATTATTAGCCATCAAAAAAGGTTATCTTCTTGCATCTGCTGATACTCTAAAATATCTGAATCACGAATTAAAAGTATCCTTTTATCTAGGCCCACTATTTGGAAAAGTCAATTTAAGAGTAAAGAATGATGATCTACAGTTTTTTAAACAGTATTTGCATATAAATGAGAAATTTTATACGGGCATGCCTTTTAATTCTGTTCAAATTTCAAATTCACTTCGTTCTATGCAAAAAGCGCTGGAAAATAATGGCTACCCATTCGCAAAAGTATATTTAGATAGCATTGAACTAGTTAATGATAATTTGACAGCAAAAGTGATTGTTCAAAGAAATTATTACTTTAAATGGAAGGAAGTGCATATTAAAGGTGATAGCTCCATTTCTAAAATCTTTTTAACAAATATTATTCGCATAAAACCAGGTGATAAATACAGTCAAGATGAATTATTTCAAATCACGAAAAGATTAAAGCAAATAAATTTTATAAAAGAAATAAAACCGCATGAAATATTATTTACAAAAGAAGGCGCTGAATTGTTTCTCTATGTTAAATCAAATCCTATAAGTTCGGTTAATGGTGTTGTGGGCTTACAACCTAATTCCGTTACAAATAAAGTCAATTTAACAGGTGATATTTCTCTAAAATTATTGAATGTACTCAAGCACGGAGAATTGCTCGATTTCAATTGGAAGAGTTTACAACCTCAAACACAATCTTTAAAAGGTAAAATAAATTACCCCTTCATTTTCAAAAGTCCATTTGGTATTGATAGTCAATTCGATTTTTACAAAAGAGACACTTCCTACGTGGAAGGGAAATTATCGTTAGGACTTCAATATTTTTTAAGTGGTGGGAATTATTTCAAGGTGTTCTATCAAAAGAATTTCTCGAATGTGCTGGCGGGGGGACTAAATAATCCGAAATTTACCAATCTAGGCTCCGTCACTTCAAATAATTACGGGATCTCAATTTCTCGGAAACAAGTGGACTATATTCCAAATCCTTCGAAAGGCTTTATTTTGAATTGGGAATCCTCAATTGGCACAAGAAAATCTAGAAGCTCTGATACCAGCGAAATTTTGATGTCAAATACATATCGAAGTGCTTTAAATTTAGAATTTTATATCCCTCTAGCCAAAAGACATGTGTTGAGAATCTTAAACCAAACTGATTTCTATTATAACCAAAAAATATTTCAAAATGAAGTATTTCGATTCGGAGGTCTAACCTCTCAACGCGGTTTTAATGAAGAAGAACTTTTTGCCACGACCAAATCTCTTTTGAGTATTGAATATCGATTCCTCGTTGATCAAAATTCACGTGCATTTCTATTTTATGACCAAAGTTGGTACGAAAATAATTCTGGTACCTATTACAATGACATTCCATTCGGTTTCGGAGCAGGATTTTCCTTTGGCACAAATGTGGGTATTTTCTCAATCTCATATGCCATGGGAAAACAAATGGCAAATCCAATATTGATTAAAGATGGCAAAGTTCATTTTGGGTATATTGCCTATTTTTAAAAATTCAAAGTCCTTTTTAACCTTCCCTTCCTATTTATTAAATTTTAGGTTAATTTAAAAAACT
>Ga0114970_10001742_pt1 | contig 16256 bp, 8 predicted proteins | sample M_140205_XF_Meta_FD_87030 | JGI IMG/M metagenome (GOLD analysis project Ga0114970, IMG submission 87030) | Freshwater microbial communities from Lake Montjoie, Canada to study carbon cycling - M_140205_XF_MetaG | ecosystem: Environmental > Aquatic > Freshwater > Lake | place: Lake Montjoie... | reverse complement strand
TTGTGTTTCGTGTGTTTCTTGTGTTTCGTGTGTTTCTTGTGTTTCGTGTGTTTCTTGTGTTTCTTGTGTTTCTTGTGTTTCTTGTGTTTCTTGAGTTTCGTGTGTTTCTTGTGTTTCTTGTGTTTCTTGTGTTTCTTGTGTTTCTTGTGTTTCTTGTGTTTCTTGTGTTTCTTGAGTTTCTTGATTGTTATAATCATCAGCATTATATTTGGTTTCATTATCTATGTAATTATAATGTTTGTATTGATTGTCATAGCACCGGTATTCATCATCTTCATTGCACTGGTATTCATCATCTTCATTGCACTGGTATTCATCATCTTCATTGCACCGGTATTCATCATCTTCATAGCACCGGTATTCATCATCTTCATTGCACTGGTATTCATCATCTTCATTATATTGATTGTCATAGTCACAGTCACAGTCACAGTCACAGTCTTCATTATACATATCATAGTATTCTCGTGTGTATTGCCATAATAATGGCTCAACTTGATCTACAATTTTTGTGGGTATATATATTGGCAATTGCGGTGAAACAGAACCGTCCGTATAATCATCATCAGATGTACTGTCGTATGTATCACTATTATCATTACTTGAACGATAATAAAATTCCATTGATTTTGTAGGCGTATTAACTAAATCATTTGATACAATTGATTTACTCACAACATCTTCAAAATCATATACTTCCATATTCATATTCTTATCAAATAAATAATTATCTCTTGTTTTAACTTCGATTATCGAGTCTATTTTTTGTAATTCAATAGAATATCCTTTATTCACGAGCGACGTTATAACTGAATATCGAAGTTCTTTTGTGCTTATTATGCTATATTCCGATAATTCCAATATAAGATGATATGTTTTAAAGATACGCGATGTATGTAATGACATAACAAAATGTGCTTTATCCACGGGACTATAATTAATAACCATAAATGGCATAAATGCGTCATAATATTTTAATTGAATCATATCCCCAAAACTAGGTGCGCGCTGATTAACACGCTGTAAATGGTAAAGTTGTATATAATTCAAGGGAAACTGACATATAACTGATTTATTCGATATAATCGTGTATTTTATATTTGAGATATATATTTGTAATATATTAGGTGGATTCATTTTTGGGTAATATGATGTTCCATCATATTCAACTTCATACAATGTTGCCAATCCATTGTCCAAATTCTCGTCAGCAGATTCATAGCCGTCTGTTTGATTATCATCATCGTCTATATTTTTAACATACCATAACGAGCAAGGATATTGCCCGTGGATACAAATAACTTGACCCATTTCCATTTGTGTCGTCTCTGTTTTAAAATAATCTATGGAATACATTTTTATATATATACCTATATTATTTTTTATATTGATAAAAAATAGCGGTAACTATTCCAAATAATATACCACCCCATACTGAATCTAATAAAACTGTTTGCCACCTCCAATTTGTTATAATTGCTTTTGTTGTTAATTCATAAATACCGTATATAACTACACCCAATATAAATGCTTCAAAAATGGATTTTTTTTCGCGAATGATAAAATAATATAGACCAAAAACAATAAGAATATAGCACAATACGGCTGCTAAAAAATCCATTTTCAGTGGTGAATTTTGTACATCCATAATTTGTTTTGAAAATATATTTCGGATTCCATATAAATAAAAACAATCGATAACAAGAATAAGAATTGTTAGTATAATAATATCGGCAGGTAAAGTGTAATTATTCATTGATTATTATATCATAACTATATTTTTTATTTTGTATGCATAAACAACATAAAAAATAGTATCACACATACCACATCACCACATCACCACACCACATCACCACATCACCACATCACCACATCACCTTACAACTGAACAGCACCTGACGCCAGAAGCGCATCCTTGAAACGCAAACTAACAATCCATCCATTCATTGTCGAATTATAATACACAGGTCTGTCCAATCCAGTTAGGTCAAGAGTCCACGTGCGAGGAGTAGCTTTGAGAAGCTTGGAATCAGTCGTCGAGAGAACATAGCTGTTTTTAGTTGTAGGATTCAAACGAAATTGCCATCCACGAAGCGTCGATGAAGTTGAAGAACTCTTCAAAATAACTTCCACTTCCTCGACTTCCACCTCCTCCACTTTGTCAGTGTGTGAGTTTGAAACGTAAGAAGCACCAGATACAAGAAGTGCGTCCTTGAAACGCAATCCAATGAGCCAACCGTTCAAAGTCTCATTATAATACACTGGTCTGTCCAGTCCAGCGAGGTCAAGAGTCCAAGTGCGAGGAGTAGCCTTGATAAGCTTGGAATCAGTTGTCGAGAGAACATAGCTGTTTTGCGTGGTAGGGTTCACATAAAATTGCCAACCAGAGAGACGGACAGCGGATGGCGCAACACCAACATCGACCTCGACCTTGGGCTGGGTTTCAACTTTGACTGTTGCATTCCTTGACACATAAGAAGCACCCGCCGCAACAAGAGCATCCTTGAAACGCAATCCAATAATCCAACCATTCACACTTGCGTTATAATATACCGGCCTGTCCAATCCAGCAAGGTCAAGCGTCCAAGTGCGAGGAGTATCTTTGAAAAGCTTTGAATAAGATGTGTAAAGAACGTAGCTATTTTGGGTGGAAGGATTTAGGTGAAATTGCCATTTGGACAAATCCTCTGTGACATCATCACCACTTGATACAAGAATGGTTTCGTACTTTTCTTCTTCTTGTTTGACACACTTTGACGAAGTAGTGTTGCTGGTGGTACGCTTGACAATTCCAGCCGATAAAAGCTCTTGCTTCAAGCTCAATGACGCAATCCAACCCTTATACGTCTTGCTATAATACAATGGACTACTGAAACCCGAAAGTTCAGTTTCGATAATCGTTGGAATGTAAATACCCGAGTCAAATGATACATTACCGGATGAAACACTGCGAATTTTTCCATAGGTTGCGGGTGGCTTGATAACATATGAATTCTTTGTAGAGTGGTTCATACGATACGTCCATCCAGAAAATTCAGCTCCATACGAAATGGAATCGTCTGCACCGTTGTAATAATCACAATACGGAACAACAACATAAATATTGTTGTAAGTAGGATACTCCAATTCATACTTTGTCAAGCTCATCCCAATATAGTTCTTCATCAACGTCTCTTGAACGATATGTGTCAAGTTATGAATACTAAACTCGAATACACGATATTTTGATGTATCGACACGGGGCATAATAGATGTCATCAATCCCCTTGAATCAATAGATACTTGGAATAAATCACTTTGCCTGCAGAGAGACTCATATTCTTCAATATTTGAATATCCTGTTGCCGACAATACGGTATGGATGGTAGCATCACTAAAATGCTTAAGATAAAAAGCGAGGTTTACAGTTGCGGAAGACATTACGTATATATATCAGTGGAAGCATATTCTTTAAATTCATATCAAAGATGTAAATCAAATTTTTTTGATAATCGTTCAAATGTATATTAATCCCGAGCGTGTATCATAATAATAGACTTGATTTGAAAAACTGACATGTCGCATAATACGGTTTTTGGTAGAATGTGTATTATTTTTCATTATCCATATATCACGTTCATCAATCAATTTACAACAACGCGCACTAACATCGGGAAGCATATTATATTCTAATAAAGTTGGAATATCAAGTGGTTGTCTACTATAAGGGTCATATTGATTATTGAACTGTATTAAGTGTGATAATATAATAGTCGAATCAACTATCATCTTACTATTTGGTAATTCATAAGGTTGAGTTATAATACACCCCATAATTGGGTCTAGAAATTCATCCGGTAGTCCATCACAAATATTAGTTATAGGATGCGCACATAGATGATTATGATACACTTGATAAATAGATTCTTGTGAATGAATATCCACATCCAATTTCATCATATAATCGTGAAATTCAGGAAAATATCTTGATGAAATATCAATAAAATTTGTAGTTTTAATAAACTGTTTTATACCATAATGTAATGGGCCTAATAATTTATTGCGCATCACATCCCATAAAGTTACACCGCGCATTTTTATTAATAATATGTTGTCATATATTATTTTCAAATAACAACAGCAAAAATTAACAATATGGTACATAACTGGGTCAGTTGCGTATGTATAACTATAATGAATTAGAAATTCTATTTGTAAATGATATCTATCTATATAGGGTACCATTGTTTTCAATATAATCGATTGTAGTAATTCAATTGTATAATTTTGCGTAATTACAACCGATCGATATTTATCTATTAAATATTCAAGCGTTTGCAGAATATCATTCCAAGCATTTATTGTAATATTTTGAATAGTATCAACTGGAATATTCATATTTGGATGCGTATTCCATACAATCATTATCATTTCCAAAATATACGTTTTATAAAAAAACTTTTCAGTATGCAAATCTACACCAACTAATGAATTAATATGTATAAATAACGTGTATAATGTGGATAAAAAATCAGGTGGGCATATTTGTTTTATATTTAATTTCCTAAATTTTTCCAATAGATATAATATTTTTAGTGCAGTTATTTTAACAAATGGGCTTGTAAATGAATCTTTTTTAAGAATAATATGATAAATAAACTGAAATATCCCCACTTTCATACTATCAATATGCGTTGAATTAGACGACGATTCCGCAAAATTATTCCAAAAATATAAAATTTCATATAATGTTTCTTCTCGTATTATTGTTTGCTCACCATTTCCTACAAATGAGCCACAATAAAGCGATATGATATGAATGACCGATGGAATATAACATTCATTTCGAATATATCGATTATTTAGTTCTACATATGAATTCAATGTATCACTTAATAATGTATTGAATTGTATAATATTTTTACAATTCATATTTTGAAGAAGCAAGCTATAAAATGTTATACGATATAATGAATACGTTATGTAAAATAATTTAGAAATTTGACACAAATCGCTTATATCCGCATTTATATTATGAATTCGGTCAAAACATTGCTGATAGTCTATATCATCCGGACATTTAACCAATAAATCATTTAATAATTCGTGAGCAATTACCATACAATTACATAAAAATGTATATGTATTCATTTCATCTATTTTATACATACTGTCAAATACTTGAAGTTTTGATGAATTTGCCGCTATGACAGATATAAAAAAATTTATAATTGTATCGGGTTCCATTTCATACACGTACCGAACATAGGTTATTGATGCATCCAAACATTTCTTAAGAATTTCACGCGATACTTCGCGATTGGAAATTTCTACATTACATTGAACCGGACACAACATTTTCCCAAAAATAGATTTGCGTTCAATTTGGTCGCTCGTTAATTCACAAAAACTATCTTTAATCATAATAGGATGTAATAATATTCCACATATAAAACGGTAATCGATTTTATCATCTGGAACTGTATATAGCTTTAAGGTTAATGTATCTATAAATCGCATCGATTGAATGTTATTAAGTATAAAATGTAAATAATCCACCATCCACTGTTCAATACAGTCAATTTCTGCCCAATTTAATTTTGTAAAAAAAACATATCCATATGTTACCATATATCTCGTAATAATATGATATGTTTGTTGTGTTTCGAAAGATACGTATTTCAAAGGCATGTGTCTATCCATAAATTGAACTACATCACAATATCGGTCATAAATTTGTGACAAATGACGCGAATTTAATTGTGATACTATTTTTGATAATTTATTATCTAATTCATCTATATGTGCTTGAAATACATATTGAATGTCATACATATGTATCTATTTCTATATATGTATTGTGTGGTTTTTTTAAGTTATTACTGTTATATGAAACTACTTAAAAGTATAGACCGGCTATATATTATCATTCATTATGTCAAGTGACAATTACTATCAGTCGTTATATACGCGCAACGAATATAAAGAAAATAAATTAGATTATGGAACACTGACTGAATCGAGTCCCCGGTTTACAGTAGCAATCCCAAATATTACATTACCCCTTAAAGAACATCAAAAAACAATGATGTATGCGTGTTTAGAATTAGAAGGTTCATTACATTCATCATTAGCACGAAACACTGAATATGCTGATGGACAATTCAAACCAATCATCTTAAAATCGAATATAGGCGTTATAGGTGATTTACCTGGTTCAGGTAAAAGTCTCGTCGTTTTAGCAATTATCGCGAATCAACCCACCATGACACCCTATCGAATGATACGTCATTATATCAATTATCGAGATATGGGGCTTTCGATTGAAAGAGATTTATTAGATGAACGCAAATTGCTTCTATCAGCAAATCTCATCTTGGTTCCACATACAATCATTATTCAATGGGAAAAATATATATCCACGAATACAAACTTATCCTATATAAAAGTGAATAACAAAAAATCGACATTATTCACTTTAGAAAAACTGCAAACTGTTCAAATTTTACTTGTTAGTGCCAACTTTATTGATGAATGTTTAGACAATATTATTAATATTCATACTCTCGCTCAAGTTGAATCGGATCTAATTTTACGCGAAAATATTGTATTTCAACGCGTATTCATCGATGAAGCGGATAATATCAAAATTCCAACGGGAATTCACGTATATGGATTATTTCATTGGATGATTTCTGGGAGTATTTATAATCTTTTTTTTCCATCCGGAAGTTATGTTGTTCGCGCAGATAGAGATGGTTTATATTCATATTCTAATCGCGCAATTCAAAATGTTTCTGGATTAAATCGCAATAATGGTATTCGTGGGTTCTTTCAAACATTAATTGCTGACTACAATGTCATTTTATATATTTGGGAACATATCTTATGTAAAAATCATCCCAATTTTGTAAAACAATCATTCAATATACCTGCGCTAACACGCATTTTATACGAGTGTAAAACACCAGAAAGTATTCATATATTATACAATACAGTTAATAAAGATGAACTAATGGGTTATATTAACGCGAATGATATTGATTCATTGAAGGAAAAATTGGGATTTGCTGTAGAATCTCAAACGTCGATATCGGATATGCTATCCATTAATTTGAAACGCAATCTCGGCAATGAAATAAAACACTACGAATATATAGGTTCATTGGAAATCGATGCAGATGATAAAGCAGAACGTTTAGAAAAAATACATAAAAAGATAGATGAAATGAAAACATCCATTGCTGATGTAGAAGAACGCGTGAAAATAACGGCGGATAGTATGTGTCCTATTTGTAGGGATACATTGACACAACCTATTGGTAATACAAGTTGTTGTAAAAATATGTTTTGTTTCGAATGTATAACGTCATATTTTACATGTTCTGGTGGTAAAACAGGTGAATGTCCGTGCTGTCGTGCCAAAATCGGTTTAAAAGGGATAACAATTGTAAGTAATACGGCATTGATATCAAAATCTAACGCACAGAAATATATAACAAAGGAAGATATGTTTATCGAACTATTATGTCAAAAAAATATGACGTTGTCAAGAAAATGGTTGATTTTTTCTTCGTTTGACGCAACCTTTAATGGTATTATCAATCAGTTGGATAGTAGAGGAATACGTTATTCAAAATTATACGGAACTGTTCAACATATTCAAAATGTTATTAATGATTTTCGCGATGGAAAGATACAAGTTTTATTATTGAACGCTATTCATTTTGGAATGGGACTCAATTTGGAAATGGCAACAGATATCTTAATTTATCATAAAATGTCTATTGAAACGGAGAGACAAGTCATAGGTCGCGCACAACGTCCTGGTCGGTCATCATCGTTAAACATTCATTATTTATGTCATACGAACGAATTGACGGAATATAAATTGCGGTATCCTGAGTCTGCTGTATTGAATCGTATTGAACAATCAATTGTACTATAATATGTATAATATGTATAATATCTATAAATCAAAATTAAAACTACACGATTCAAGTTTTAATTTTGATTATGAATAGACTTTTTGGTTTGTTTCGTTCGTTTTTTACTGACACGTCCTGGCAGTGATAATGGATTTCCATCAAACTCTTTAATTATCAATCCTACTGGAAATTTTATACCTTTCAGTGATGTTATTTTATTATTTTGCAATTCAAGTCTATCCAAATTAGATGAAAATTCGACACCATATAAATCGATTATATTGTTGTCATTTAATCGAAGTGATTTTAAGCTATTAGGCAATATTACATCTTTTAGCGATGTAATTTTATTATCGCTTATATATAAATGTACCAAATTAGATGGAAATTCTGCTCCAACCAAAGAGGTTATTTTGTTGCTATTAAAATTAAGTATATACAAACTATTTGAGAATTTAAACCCGGATATTGTTTTTATTTTATTGATACCTAAATTTAAATGTGACAAATTGGTGGGAAATTCTGCACCTTCTAATGAAGTTATTTTGTTCTGGGATAAAAATAAATCTATTATATTCGATGGAAATGTAACACCATCTAATGATGTTAATTGGTTGTTTGATATATTTAGCATAGTTAAATTAGATGGGAATTTTACACCATTCAATAATGTTATATTATTATTGTATAAACTTAATTTTTTTAAACTCGTTGGAAAGCTTACACCACACAATGATGTTATTTTATTATAGTCTAATACTAGTTTATTTACACTATTGGGAAATTTAACTCCATTCAAAGACGTTATTTTATTATTGTTTAATATTAGTTCTGTTAAACTATGTGGAAATTTAACTCCATTCAAAGATGTTATTTTATTATGTTCCAAGTTGAGTTCTGTTAAACTGTGTGGAAATTTAACTCCATTCAAAGATGTTATTGCGTTATTATCTAATGTAAGTTCTTTCAAACTATTTGGAAATAATACTCCATCTAAAGATGTTATATTATTCCGGTATAAAAATAATTCTGTTATACTCGATGGAAATTTCACACCATTTAACGATATTATGTTATTTAGATCTAAATCTAATCTTACCAGGCTAGGTGGAAATTTCACGTCGTTCAATGATATAATTTTGTTTTGGGATAAATTTAGCGTTTTTAAATTAGATGGAAATTTTACTTGATATAACGATGTGATTTGTGTATTTCGTAAATCTAATTCTGTTGCGTCAGGTGATAGTTGTAATACATTTTGGTCTGCTGTAGTTGGATACATCATATTATATAATATAATAAATGATTTTGCGTGAATTTATTTTTAACTATAAATAATAATGGTCAAATAGTCACTAACTATTAAAAACAAGAATATTACTCTTTTTCTATAATAATTTATATAAGTTCCGTTTTTTGTTTTACAACTTTTACAGTAATTCAGTTTTATTCATATCGTTTTTGGAATAATTATTTTATATTTTATGTACTTATAAACCATAATCAAATGCCCAATCATCTATTTCTTTTGGCGTTTTACACCCTTTTTTAATTGCCTGAGTATAACTCCAATATTCTACAGGTTTTACAATCCATTTGTTTGTTTTTAAACTTATTACGCCTGAAACATCAAAATCAAATAATTTATATGTTCCATTATTGCTTATTCCAATATTATCTTTTTTCCATTCGATATACATGATACCTAATTTTTGCAGAAAATCCTTCACATTTTTCATAATGTCTATCATTTGTGTTTTATCCAATGGCGTTATTACATCTAATTCTTCCATATCAATATGAGTATCTGTTATGGCATAATATGTGACAATATTTGGATGAGGTTTTTTTTTTAAAATGCTAGCAATTTTACGTTCAGCTCTTATACTTATTATCTCATTTCGACTAAGTGGAATAGAGTTATTAAATTTTTTTCTAAAAAACGGTTTCCCATTATAAGTTTCATCGATGTCAGTAATCATTCCATCAGCGTAAATTTTTGAACCACCATACATAACTGTCGATTTCTTACGCCTTGACATACTTTTTGTTAAAACGTGATTTTGTTTCTTACTAATTCTAACAAAACATTTATTTTTCTTGGTTATTGAATTAGACATTTATATAATATATAAGCATATTTATACAATCTAGATTACAAATATTTATTTTATAACTTGGCACCGATTGATTTTTTAGTTTGTTTCGTTTGTTTCCTACTTCGGCGTTGTGAGTGTAGTGTAGGTTTTGAAATGGGATTATTGAGTAATGATAATTTTTGCATACTCGTCGATGGGAATATTGCTCCATCTAACGACCTAATTTTGTTATTATTCATCGACAATTCTATTAATTGTGGTGGTAGTTCAACTCCATTAAGTGTATCTATTTTATTATTATCGAATATTAAATTTGACACACTTGTTGGAAATGTAATACCATTTAATGATGCGATTTGATTATCTGATACATTTATTTCTTTCAAACGCATAGGTAATGGCAGACCATGTAATGTCGTCAGTTGCATATGAATCAAATGTAATACTTGCAAACCAGATGGAAATTCAATAGTATCGAATGCAGATGCTGATACAGATGTCGATGTTTCATATTCGTGTCTTCCTGATACATATAGTTTTTTGAGACTTGATGGAAATTTTATGCCCGATATATCAGTTATCGATGATATGTTATTCCCATGTAAATATAGTTCTAGTAAACTTGATGGAAACGTTGCTGAACGTAATGATCTTATTCGATTCTTGTCCAAATTTAGTATAGTTAATGTGTCTGGAAATTCAACGTCTTTCAATGATGAGATTCGATTGCCATGTAAACTCAATTCAATTAGACCCGATGGAAATTCAACTTCTTTCAATGAGGTTATTTGATTATTCCCGAATTGAAATATTGACAATTTCGGTGGAAATACAATCCCGTGCAACGATGTGATTTTATTATTTTCTAATGACAATTCGATAAGGCTATGTGGAAACTGTATTCCTTCCAAGGAAGTCAGTTGATTCCAATTTAAATATAGCATTGTTATCCCATTTGGGAATATGATTCGACTCGATGACGTTATTTGAGTCCAACGCAAGTATAGATGTTTCAAACCTCGAGGTAAGTGTGTAATATCATTTGCACTTATTTTACATCCATACAAACTTAGACTATGTAAGTTTGTTGGTAATTTTAATCCTTCTATTGATAATGTGTTCCCGTCATTTAAATGAAAGGGTGGTATAGGTTGTATAGTTCCATATAACACGAGTTCTTTTAAATTGGGTGGTAATAAAAGATTTGCTAACGATACAGCAAGTGAATAATTCAAATATAATTTTGTTAAATTGGATGGAAATGATATTCCTGTAAAAGAAGTTGCGGTAGGATTACTTACATATAATACCTTTAGATTAGATGGAAATTCTATACCACCACTGATATGCACACTTAGTTCCATCAACCCTTTTGGAAATACAACATCCGTCGTTGATGTTATTTGATTCCAATATAAATCGAGTTTTTTCAAACTTGATGGAAATTCTACTCCTTCTAATGAGGTTATTTGATTCGAGCTTAATCCAAGTCGTATTAAATTGGGTGGAAATCGAACCCCTCTCAAAGATGATATTTTATTATTGACTAAATCCAATTCCAATAATCCAGATGGGAATTCTGCATCTACCAATGATGTTATTATGTTATCGGATAAATTTAGTTTTGTTAAATCACGTGGAAATTCTACTCCATCTAAAGAAGATATCTTATTTTTAGATAAAATTAGTTCTGTCAAACTATCGGGAAATTCTACCCCATCTAATGACGAAATTTTGTTCCCATCTAATCCAAGTTCTGTTAGTTTAGCTGGAAAATTAGCACTATCTAATGGTGTAATTTGATTCCAATTTAAATTCAATTTCATCAATCCACGTGGAAATTTAACTTTATGAAGCGATGTTATTTGATTACTGCTTACATCCAATTTGATTAAGCCCTTAGGAAATGTAACCTGTCGCAATGAATTTATTTTGTTAAGATATAAACTCATTTCCGTTAAACCTGGTGGGAATTTAACCCCTTCCAATGATGTTATTTCTGCGCTATGAAGATCAAGAACTTTTAGACAAGATGGACATTCATTTAAATAATTTTGTAGTGTATCGGGTGTATTTAAATTCAATAGACCTTTGAAAATTTGATGAACCATATATAATAGATAAATAAAATTTATATTATCTATTATATTTAGTTATAATTACCATTTATGAATTGTAAAAATTTGATATTTTATTATTGTATTAAATCGATATTATTTGTTATTCTCAATCAAAATGAGTAGATTTATTCCTAGTTTTATATCAAGTATGTTCGGTGGTGGTAGCGCTGAAGCTACTGATTCTGTTCAACCTACATCTATCGACCCGACGTATATATGTCCGCTATCAGGGCGAATTATGACCGACCCAGTTATTGCTTCAAATGGGCTAACCTATGACCGTTCGGCAATTGATTCTTATTTCGCAGCGTTTCAACCCGACCAAGAAATTGTATCACCAAGTGATGCACTTGCTAAAATCGAGCGCAACGTATTTCCAAATATAATGTTGAAAGAACACATTAGAAAATATAGAGAGACAATTGAACCCACATCGTTGGTTACTATTTCACATTCGATCTCGAATACAATTATCCCAAATGATGGAACCAATTCAAAAACATTGGTGCTTACACTTGTCCCAACCCCAAAAGCAATTTCAAACAAGCCCGTCGGCAATGATATCGTGTTCGTTCTGGATGTATCCGGTTCAATGGCAACCGGTGTAGTAGCACTTGATGCTGCAAACGGTGAATCTGGTTATAAACTATCTCGTTTGGATTTAGTCAAACACGCAACACTGGCTACATCAAAAATGCTGGGTCCAAATGACAATATGTGCATCGTTACCTATAGTACTACATCGAAGGTCGCATTGGATTTTACATCGATGAATGACCACGGTAAATCTCTGGCGGCCGATGTTATAAAAACCATTCACGAAGACAGTTCTACTGAGTTTTGCCCAGCAATTCAGTGTGCGTTTGGTGCGATTCATCAAAAATCATCCACAGGGAGACACGTTAGTATTCTATTCCTAACGGATGGTGAAGCAAGCGATAATCCTACAGCAATTATGACAGCACTTGAACATCAAATGCTGAATATAACGAATACGACACTATCAACATTCATATTTGGAACGAATGCGAATAGCAATCTACTCAAACGTATGTCTGAAACTGGACAAGGTATGTATTCATTCATTCCCGATGCTTCAATGATTGGAACGGTATTTTCCAATTTCATCGCGAACGTCAAAGACACAGTCATTCCTTGTGCGAAACTAACCATTGATACCTTTTCGGGATGTCACGTTGGTATTTCACGTGCTGTGAATGTAATTCATAATATTCATAGCCACACACCGAAAAATATATGTTATCAAATAATCATAAATGATGACCAAAAAACACAACCATTTGAGATTGCCATAACGGTCGATAGTAACAACATTAAACATACGTATAAGATAACCAGCACAGAAGATACAAATGTTCAACAAGTTGCTATCCAAAATATGCGTCTCAAGTTTATTAAAGATATTGCGATGGCTGCTGATTCAATAACATCAATAGCAGTATCTCAAAAAATAATAGATGATTTGCGACTAAATATTAAAACATTGCTGACAACCTATCCATCGAATCCTTTTTTGGATGGAATGCTGCGCGATTTGGAATCATCGAACCCAGATGAGGCACAAATTACAAAAGCGTTTTCACAAATGGGTTGGCGTGATTCGTGGGGAAGACACTACGCGTTGTCTGTTATTCGAGCAAATATGTTGGAAGAAACCAGTAATTATAAAACACCAAGTATTGCTCCATACGCAAATGTTGATTTTGAACGTATTCGAGATTTGGCAGATGCAACATTTGTTTCGTTGCCTCCACCAGAACCGTCGATTAAACCTGTAGGGAGAAGCACATATGTTCCTTCTGTAAATGCTGCCAACAATCTAGCCGCCAACTTTTATGGTGGATGTGTTAGTGGTGAATCATTGGTGGATACAACACATGGGCCAGTTAGCGTAGGTTCTATTAAAAAGGGGGATCAGGTAGTTCATTCGCAAGGTTTTAGCACCGTGCTATGTGTAGTCGAACATTTTGTTGGCGTCGAAGAAATTGACTTTGTAGTTATGGGTGCGAACCAGCTATTGAAAATAACACACTGGCATCCAGTTCGTTCATCACATAGAACTGACCCCGTTTTTCCAATTGAATGTCATAATATTAAAACTGTTGTAGAATGTCCTACCAGAGTATTTAATCTGGTTATGATTCCGGGTGATGCGCCTTGGTATCGTATCGATGACGTGGAATGCGTTTCAGTAGGACACGGACAAATGGATGATCCTGTGCTGAATCATCCATACTATGCTTCAAAAATCGTGGATGATCTGAAAGGATTGAAGGGATGGGATGATGGGTATGTTGTTATGCACGGAAAGAAGGTTCGTGATACAAATACCGGTCTTGTTAGTGGTTATTTGTAAGGTATACATATTTATATGGCTATTTTCCGGTCAAGAACCGCCATTAGTTCTTTATCGTGTGTTATTACAATAATAGCTTTTTTATATGTTTTATACGTGTGAATTAATTGTATTACTTCTTTTTTTAGAATGGGGTCGAGCGCATTTGTTGGTTCGTCGATAATAACAATTTGTGCGTCTTGAATTAATCCATTTATAATATTGATAATTTGTCGTTGTCCTCCTGATAAATTATTACCAGCTAAACCCGCTTTTTTATTGTCAATATCGAGCTGAATTAAAATTGCGTCAATTTTAGGGAAATTTGTGCGAATATGGTTGAATTGTTTTCGACAATATGTTGGTGTTGTATCATCAGTACTGCATCCGTATAATAGATTTTCGATAATTTTCCTATCAAATAATTTCGAACTTTGATCAATATAAATAATATTATGACGTATAAAATTGTTATCGATGGTTTGAATGTCTATTCCATCAATTCGTATTACTCCATCATATTTATATAATTTAATAATCAATTTACCTATTGTTGATTTACCTTTACCTGATGGTCCTACTATACCTATTAAACCCGTTAGCGGAATATTCATATTAAAGTTAGTAAGAACTGGTTCATCATTTTTATTATATGTAAGTGATACATTTTCAAATATTATTGAATTAAATTGTATTTTATTTGCGGTATTTGATGTATTTAGAACTAGTTTATTATGTGCGATAATAGCATTTTTATAATCATTAATGATATTCTTGAAAAAAAACATTATATTATCCGCGCGACCTATAAATTCAGCAATATCCGGTATATTTTGAATCATAGCTGTATATCGCTCACGATAAATAAGTATCATTGTAAAGAAAGTTATGAACAGTGTTACATCAATATTCTTTCGTAAGAATAAATGAATAAGATAAGCAATATTAGCAAATATTGTAGTATTTAATAGTATAGTTGCTATCATACTTTCTCGATTTGATTTTGTATAAAAATTGATTGATGTATCAATTGTATGATTTATCTTTGAATTAAATGTTGTAGTTTCGTGATTATTTTGCCCACGTTGAATGATTCTATCCATATTATTTAAAATTTCCAGTAATCTATTTTCATTGTCATTTAATGATTGTTCGTATAATGAATTACTTGTATATATAATAGGATATCGATAATATATTGTTGCTGCAATAATTAGATTACAAATGAAAAATAATGAGACAAACGAAATATTTTTATAAGCAAAATATGAAATAATAACAAATAATAGTGTAATATTTGGCAAAATATATGAAATTAAATTATTGATGACTAAGAAACTCGCACTTGATATACGGTTGATAGGCACATTTAATTCGGTCATATTGATTTGTTGTAATTCTTTGTCATTATTAATACGTAAAATAATTTCAATAATTTCTGATTTAATCCATTGACGCATTTTAGATAATAATCTAAGCTGTAATAGTTTGTAAATATAATATACAATTAAATATACAACGGATATAATAATAAAATACTTAAAATACAAGTATATATCACCTACTACTAATTGTTGAACGGCATTAATAATTCCAGCAGTTAATTTTGAAATAACAGCAACGTGTAGAATATTCATAATAATACCACTAATAAGCAATGATATCGTGCTTTTTATTTCACGATGAAAAAACTTTTTCAATAAATAAACTACAATATTTGTAGATGTGGCATCCATATATATATTATGATAAAAATAAATATATGAGTAAT
>Ga0114970_10001740_pt1 | contig 16261 bp, 15 predicted proteins | sample M_140205_XF_Meta_FD_87030 | JGI IMG/M metagenome (GOLD analysis project Ga0114970, IMG submission 87030) | Freshwater microbial communities from Lake Montjoie, Canada to study carbon cycling - M_140205_XF_MetaG | ecosystem: Environmental > Aquatic > Freshwater > Lake | place: Lake Montjoie... | reverse complement strand
TGGGAAATGCTGTCGGCACATGCCGGAGAAGTAGCCCTGGTAGCAACCGATGTGGAGATGCCCAGGATGGACGGGTTAGCTCTGACGAGGCAAATTCGTGGAGATTCCCGCTTTTCAGGGCTCCCCATCATCGCCTTGTCGTCGCTGGCCGGCGAGGCCGAAATTGCAAAGGGTATGGAAGCCGGAGTCAGCGAGTATCAGATAAAACTGGACGGCGACATGCTGATCAGCAGTATCCGTAAATCGCTGGCCAACTGGATTTAGGCAGCCGGGAAACCAGGCTCGAACTGCTTCAGAAGACAAACAGATTTAAGAAGGACAGAAACAGGTGAAACCAATGTCAAAATTCGCGGCTTTTATGAATCGCTTCAATATTACACAACGCTTTGTAGCCAGCGTTTGTTTTTTTGCGCTGCCTTTAGGGGTACTCTTCTACTTCAACCTCGACCAGTTATCAGAGAAAATTGAATTCGCCCGGCAGGAGCTTTTGGGCGACCAGTTCCAGACTCCGGCGACTCATGCCCTGAAAGCGCTGGGAGACTACCGCACCTTCACGCTGCGAGGCTCGCGGGAGAGTGAAGCGGCGCGCCAGCAAACGGAGCAGTTGTTCAAACAACTGGGGAATGAAGTTCGTGAGAAAGGAGAAAGGCTGGGCTTTGGCGACAACGCGCTGAAAGCAGCCAGACTGGAAAACCTTCGCGTGGACAGAATCGAGCAAAGGTGGCAGGCTTTGCAACGCGAGGCGCAAACGCCCACCTCGAAAGCGGCCAGCGAACAGTACGCGGCCCTGATGCAGGACTTGCGAGGGTGGGTGGCGCACACGATAGTCACCTCGAACCTGATCCTGGACCCGGAACTTGACTCCTACCACCTGGGCGATCTTGTGTCTGAAGCAATGTCAGCAACTTTGATCCGGATCGCGGCTGTCCGTGCCGAAGCGGCCCTGGCTGCCCGATCAAGGGGGGCAATGGATCGGCAGAACCTGGTTCTGGCGGCGGCAATGCTGCAGGAGTCAGATTTTGAGCGTATCACTCAGGACCTCGAAACGGTAATCACCGCCAGCGCCATGCCTGAGAGGGCGAACCCCGCCCTCAGGGCAACCCTCGAGGCCGCCCTGAGCCACTACAAAGCAGACGTGGGGCAGCTTATCGCCATACTGCATGCGGCGCGGCAGGGCAAACCCGTCACGCCAGACGAACTGGAGCAGGTTTCGGCGCAGGCAGCTAAGACTTCGCTCGAAACAAGTGACAAATCGATGCAGGAACTGAACAAGCTTTTGGAAGCGCGCCTGGACGGCTTCGGAAAATACCGAATGAAACTGGCAGCGGGAACCGCTTTCGCGCTCGGCCTGCCGCTGCTGGTTTTGGCGCTTACGGTTCGGGGGGTTACGAAACCGCTTGCCGTCGCAATCGCCCACGTGGGCCAGGTGGCCCGGGGGAACCTCGCGACCGAGTTACCGGCGGGCTTCCTCGGCCGCGGAGACGAAATCGGAACGCTGTCACGGGCCATGCAGGAAATGTCACTCAAGCTCCGCGAGATGGTAGGTGATATCTCGAGTGGTATCGGGGTTCTTTCGTCAGCAGCGTCACAAATGCAAACCAGCTCGACCCAGATGACCGCAGAGTCCAGGAATGCTTCGGACAAAGCCCACTCGGTAGCAGCCGCCGCCGAGGAAATGAGTTCCAATGTGACATCGGTGGCGGTCGGCATGGAACAAACGACGACGAATCTGGCCAATGTTGCCAGCGCCACTGACCAGATGACAGCAACTATTGGTGAGATTGCAGGGAATTCGGAACGCGCCCGCCGAATCACACATGACGCCACAATACAGGCCAAGCGCATCACAGAGCAGATCAATCAGCTCAGTGAGTCGGCGAGAGAGATTGGCAAGGTGACGGAGACCATAAACGAGATTTCGTCCCAGACTAATTTGCTGGCGCTGAATGCGGCCATTGAAGCGGCACGGGCGGGCGCTGCCGGCAAGGGTTTCGCGGTAGTCGCAAATGAGATCAAAGCGCTGGCACAGGAAACGGCAGCCGCTACGGAAGACATCAAAAACCGGGTAGCCGGCGTGCAGCGCTCCACAGCCAACGGCATTTCAGAAATAGAAAAGGTCTCGCAGGTAATTCATGAAGTGAGTGACATTGTGGGGTCCATTGCGGCCGCGATTGAGGAGCAGGCGACAGCAACCCGGGATATCGCTCGCAATATTGCTGAGGCTTCCACGGGCGTGAACGACGCCAACGAACGAGTCGCACAGTCTTCGCAGGTATCGAGGGAGATCGCGAGGGATATTTCGAAAGTGGATCATGCAACTTCCGAGATGTCGGACGGCAGCAGCCATGTCCGCTCCAGCGCGGAAGAAGTCTCCCGGATCTCTACCCAGCTGCAACTTACCGTTGATCGCTTCGTTGTCCACGCATAGGCAATATGTCTACCACATGTGCGGTTACTGATTCCGCGATTCTTCTGGCCACCTTTTCGGTTAACGAAGGGATGTTCGCGATTGATGCCTCGCGGATCCAGGAAATCATCCGGCCTCGTGCGATGACAAGGGTCCCCCACGCTTGCGGGGCCATTATGGGCGTGATTAATCTGAGGGGCCGGATTGTGACGATCTTCGATACGGCGAGGCTGCTGGCCGATGGTGTCGGTGCTTTCGACACCATCACGCCGGGGCCTGAAAACCGAATCATCATCGTCAACAGCCAGAGCGAGTTCGTTGGCCTGATGGTAGAACGGGTCACCGAAGTTCTGGAGGCCGAGGCAGGCACAGCGGAGCCTGCACCGGCGAATGTGGGCACCGACCGGGCGCTCCTGTTTTCGGAGGTTTACCGGGTCCATGGCAGGGTGGTCTCGTTGCTCAATACCGATGCTGTTCTTACCTCGGAAGCCGCGTCGCGGGGGCAGAGAGGAGTCACTAATGAGCCTTCGCGTCCTCGTTGTGGATGACACGGCAGTCTTCCGCAAGCTGATCAGCGAAGCCCTGACCGGAATTCCTGATGTGGAGGTGTGTGGCACGGCCTCAAACGGTAAGTTGGCCCTGGCCCGAATCGAGACAATACGGCCCAGCCTGGTTACGCTCGACATGGAGATGCCTGAAATGAATGGCCTGGAAACCCTGGAGGCTATCTCAAAAATGGCAGCGGCTCCAGGCGTGATCATGCTCAGTTCGGGAACCTCGCGCGGGACACAGGCCACCATGAAGGCTCTGGAACTGGGGGCTTTCGATTTTGTGGCTAAACCAGAGGCAGGGGATGAGGAAACCACGCTGCTGAAACTGCGGAGTGCGCTGGCCCCCAGGCTGGTTGCCTTTGCCAGGCAGCGTGAGATCCGCCAGATGTTGAGTCATACGTACCGGAGGGAGACGGCGGGGATGGAGGTCGGCTGTGGCACCGCGGAACTGCGAATGCCGCCGGAAACAGCCAGCCCTCAACAGCGCCCCGGGACCAGGGCACCCCTGGCACGCACCCTTCACGCAGGTATGAAGTTCAGCGGCCCGCCCCTGGTACTGATGGGCGTTTCCACAGGGGGGCCGCGGGCGCTGGCGGAAGTGCTGCCGGCCATACCTGCCGACCTGGGAGCCCCGATTCTGATCGTCCAGCATATGCCCCCGCTGTTTACCGCAGCTCTGGCGCAAAGCCTTCAGGCGAAGTGTCAGCTGCGCGTCAAAGAAGCCGAGGATGGCGAGGCACCTGTCGCCGGATGCGTCTATCTGGCGCCAGGCGGTCGCCACATGACCCTGATGGCGAGCCCTTTGGGCAAAGCTCTCATCCGGCTCTGTGATCTGCCCCCGGAACACGGCTGCAGGCCAGCGGTGGACGTGTTGTTTCGCTCCGTGGCCAACGCCTTCCCTCAGCGATCCATTGCCGTCATCCTGACGGGAATGGGCAGTGACGGGACGGCAGGTGTCCGGGAACTGAAGAGGTCCGGTTGCATCTCGATTGCCCAGGATGAGGCTACCTCAACCGTATTTGGAATGCCTCGCGAGTTGATTCGGGCAGGAATTGCGGACCATGTCGTTCCGCTGAGCCGCGTGGCGGCTGAGATAGTGCGCCAGGTTCGGGATGCAAAATGATACGACTCCAAACACAGGAATTCCAGGCGGTGGGGGGCTATATCCACACGCTCTGCTCACTGTCTCTGGATGTCTCAAAAACCTATCTGATCGAGAACCGGCTGGGCCCGATTGCAGAAGACTTGCGCTGCGGAAGCTACCTCGAACTGGTGCAACGCGCCCGGCAGGACGGGAGCGGCGCGCTGCAACGCCGCATCATCAATGAGATTACCACCAGGGAAACACTTTTCTTCCGCGATTCGGCACCCTTTGATCTGCTTCGCTACAAGTTGATCCCCGAATTAGTAGACCGCCGAAGCAAGACCAGCGGGCCCATTCCCATCCGTATCTGGAGTGCCGCCTGCTCCAGCGGGCAGGAGTTATACAGCGTTGCCATTGCCCTGAAGGAAACGCTGGGTGACCTCGGGAAATATAAAATCCGGCTGCTGGGTACTGATATTTCCGATGCCGCCGTAGCGTCGGCCAGCGAGGGTATCTTCAATGACGTGGAAATTTCGCGCGGTCTCAGTGACGCCTCGCTCAACCGCTATTTCGTGCGGGCTGAAAAGGGCTGGAGGATCCGGGACGAACTCAGAGCCATGGCCTGTTTCCGGAAACTAAACCTGGTGCAGGATTTCACCTCGGTTGGAACGTTTGACATTGTGTTCTGCCGAAATGTGGCGATCTACTTCAATGAACCGGACAAAATCTCGCTGTTTACCCGCATTGGCCAGCGCCTGGAACGAGACGGGCAGTTGATCATCGGATCTATGGAATCTTTGAATGGCCTGTGCCCCCAGTTCGATTCGAAGAGGCATTTGCGGGGCGTCTACTACGAGTTAAAGCAGGAGTCGCTGGCCGTCAAGGCCTCGAACTACAGGCAATGAACGCAACATACATGGAGCCGGGTTACCTCCGGGGACTTCTGGACGCCGCCACCTCAGTGGCCCTCATCGCGGTGGACAGCTCCGGCCTGACTACGATCTTCAATTCGGGAGCAGAACGAATGCTCCGCTACAGGTCGGACGAAGTAGTGGGTAAGTTGACCCCCGAAACGTGGCACCTTGCCGGGGAAGTGGAAGAACGGAAGCAGGAACGGAGCAGGCAACTAAAACGCCCGGTGGAATTTCGGGAACTGGTGTTGCGATTCGACGACAACTGCTTGCCCGAAGCCACCGAATGGACCATGGTCCGGGGAGACGGAACCCGGTTCGCCGCCAGCCTGACCGTGAACCCGATGTGGGACAAGACGGGGACGGCGGTAGGGTTCCTGGGCGTGATTCAGGACATCAGCGATCAGCTTGAGCAGGCGCAAAGGCTGGAAAAAGCCAGGCGCGCGGCAGAAAGTGCCAGCCGGGCCAAGAGCGACTTCCTGGCTGCCATGAGCCACGAAATCCGAACGCCGATGAACGGTATCCTCGGCATGGCCGGGCTCCTCCTGAAAAGCGAGTTGACACGGCGCCAGAAGGGTCGGCTCGAGACACTTCGCGACAGCGCGGAAGCCTTGCTTGGCGTGCTCAACGATATTCTGGATTTTTCCAAGCTTGAGGCCAGTAAGCTGGAGCTGGAAATCGCCGATTTCGATCTCCGCAGAGTCGTGGAAGATGTGTCCGACCTGCTGGCGGTAAAAGCTCAGGAAAAGCAACTGGAAGTCCTCTGTTTTATCGAGCCGGACGTCCCCACCCGGCTCCAGGGCGATTCCAACCGCTTGCGCCAGGTGCTGGTCAACCTGGTGGGCAATGCCGTCAAGTTCACTTCCGAGGGAAGCGTTTCTCTCCGTGTCAGCCGCCACCCGGGGCTCGATGGCCTGTTGCTGTTTGAGATTGTGGATACCGGCCCCGGGATTCCTGCCGCCAGGCAGCACCTGCTGTTTCAGCCCTTTTCCCAGGCGGATTCATCCACGGCCCGACGATATGGCGGCACAGGCCTGGGGTTGTCCATTGTGGCGGGGCTGGTGAAAATGCTCGGCGGAAAAGTTGGCTTCAGGAGCGAAGAAGGTCTGGGAGCCACGTTCTGGTTTACCGCCGCCATGCAAGCACAACCGGAAGTGAAACGCCCCGCCGCTTTGTCCCTGACAGGAAAGCGAGTCCTGGTTGTGGATAGCAGTGCGGGCAGCAGACTCCTGATAGGCCGTTACCTCAGCCTGTGGAACTGTACGGCTGAAGAATGCTCCGGCGCCGCAGAAGCTACGGAAAAACTCCGCAGACCGAATACCCGGTACGATGCGGTTTTGATCGACATTCACCTGCCTCAGATATCCGGAGGCGAACTCGCGCGCAGACTCCACGCGGACCCGGCGCTGCGCACGACGCCCCTGATTGCGATGACGCATCTTCCGGATGCTCATGATACGGACTACTGGCAACAACGGCATTTTGTTCGCCGGGTAACGAAACCGCTTCGACAGGGAGATCTGGGCGCGGCCCTGGCCTGGACGATGGGTTACGGTCGGCCAACTGCCGGGGTCTTGCCCCACGAGCCCCCCCCACCGGAGCGGCGTGCACGACGGGTCGGCAGGCGGCTTCTCCTGGTGGAAGACAATGCGGTAAACCGGGAGGTCGCACTGGGCATTTTGGAATATCTTGGTTATTCCGCAGACGTTGCGTTCGATGGCCAGGAGGCCCTTACCCTGCTGAAACAGACCTGCTACGCGGCTGTCCTGACCGACTGTAACCTGCCGGAACTGGATGGCTACGACTTGACCCGCCTGATCCGCGACCCGAAGTCCGAGGTGGCCGATCACAATGTCCCGATAATCGCGATGACGGCCCATGCGCTGGCAGGAGACCGGGAAAAGTGCCTGAATAGCGGGATGGATGACTACATCACCAAGCCGGTTGACGCCCAGCTCCTCGAAAGATTGCTGGACCAATACACCGGCACTAGCAGAGAACAGCCGGCTCCGGCAAGCCCCGGGCGTGAAACGGCCAACCCCCACCACAGTTTCGACAGAGCAGAACTGGTGGAGAGGCTGATGGGGAATGAAGATCTGGCGCGGCGCGTCGCCACTCGCTTCCTCGAAGACATGCCCGCGCAGATTGCCGCGCTGGCTCGGGCTGTCGATTCCGGGCATACGGGCGCGTCGGCAAACCTGGAAGACATTCGGAACCTGGCGCACAACATCAAAGGTGCCGCAGCGAACATCAGCGGAGCCCCCCTCAGCCTCGCAGCCCGCAGTATGGAGAAGGCCATCGAGCAGGAAGATATGGAAGCAGCCAGGTGCTGCCTGTCGAAACTCACCTGCGAATTCGAAAATACCAGGGGCGCGATTGCCCTGTTTCTGGACACCCCGGGGTGAACACCAGGGTACCTGCATCGTTGGCACAGACCGGGCCAGCCATCTCCGCATAATCCCCATCGAGAATAGGATATACTCGACTTGTGGAGATACTGGCCGGTTTTATCATTGCGCTCGCCATCGGCATCACCGGCGTCGGAGCAGGTACCATCACGGCCCCCATCCTGATCCTGTTCTTCCACCAGTCCGCGTCTGACGCAGTGACCACTGCCCTCATCTTCGGAACGGTAGTGAAGCTGATTGCCACCCCGATCTACATGTCACGCGGGCACGTCAACGGCAAGGTCCTGCGACTCATGGCTTACGGTGGTATTCCGGCAGCAATCATCGGCAGCCTTTTACTGAATTCCTTTGACAAGAACAGCCTCACCCGTCCCATCCTGGGAATTGTGGGCTTGACCGTCCTCATCTCCGCAGCCGGCACACTCTGGCGCAGCCTCTCTGCAAACGGCATCACGCCCAGCCCCATCAATGGCAAGTGGCTCCCGTGGATTATTGCGCCGATCGGTTTCGAGGTAGGCTTCTCCTCAGCGGGTGCGGGTGCGCTGGGGACGGTGGCCTTGATGCGTTTTACCTCACTGCTGCCCGCCGAAGTAGTTGGCACCGACCTTGCGTTCGGCCTGCTACTCTCCATCTCGGCCGGAACAATTCATGCGTCCATGTCCGGCGTGCCCTGGGCAATCCTCCTCAAGCTCCTGATGGGCGGCATTCCCGCAGTCATATTGGGAACCCAACTAACCAAAGTGGTATCGCCCCGCATGATGCGCCTCGTCCTGTGTGTCTGGCTCCTCTACATAGGGGGAGAACTCTCGTGGAGAGCGGTAAAGCCAAACTCCAAAGGCCCCACCACGCCCGCAGCCAGCACCGGGCCGGCGTCCATCACACGAAACTAATCCCTTCGGCACGTATCTGTTTGGCGACCGTCTGCTATTCTGACGCCAGTTCCCCGCAATGCGGAATCTTCACCGTTTAGCCATCGCCGTCTGTACCATCTGCCTCGCGGGCACCGCCGTTGTTGCGCAGAAGCCGTTCCGGTCGTATCCCGGCATGGAGTACGACGAATACCCCCTCCCTCCGGACTGGAACGTCAAGGCCGATTGGGTTCTTGGGCGGCTCCGTTACCCCGATGTTTTCGGATATCCCTTTAAGTCACTGGTATTTCAGGACGGGCGTGAATTCCCTGGCTATTGGACCATGGACTACCCTCGCTCCGACCGCCATCTGCTGACGGGTGTGCGCCGCCTCACCCGCATTGATGCCCGCCCCGTTGAGCAGGTGGTCACCCTTGATGGCACGGACGATGTCTACAACTGGCCTATCCTGTATGCCGTCGAAGCCGGCCACTGGGCGCTGCCGGACGACCAGGCAAAACAGCTCGGCGAGTTCCTGCGACGCGGCGGTTTCATGATGTTCGACGATTTCCATGGCTCTCAGGAGTTCAACACGTTCACCGCCAGTATGAACAAGGTTCTGCCTGGACGGCCCATCGTCGATATCCCGCCCACGGACCCTATCTTCCACGTCCTCTTCGACGCTGACCAGAACACCCAGGTCCCCGGAGCCATGTACTTCGAAACCGGCCTGACTTATGAAAAGGGAGAATCCGGCACAATCCCCCATTGGCGGGGGATTTATGACGACAAGGGGCGCCTGATGATCATCATTGGTCACAACATGGATTTAGGCGACGCGTGGGAGCATTCCGACGAAGCCCGCTACCCCGAAAAATGGTCTTCTGTGGCCTATCGCATGGCGATGAACTACCTGATCTACGACCTAACGCACTGAGTTCTGAGTTCCGGCCCTACGCACCCAGCCAATTGCAGCCAGGGCAGTGAGCCCGAGGAACCACGTTCCAGGCTCGGGCGTAGCCGAAGCGGCGCCAACCACAGTAATGTCGTTGGTGGTAACCGACAGGCTTCTAATGCGGAAAGCGTCCTTGCTGCCGTCAGCCGTGCCAGGTCCGGCAGCGCCCACCAGCAGGTACGTTACTCCGGTTCCACTCAGGCTGTCGGTTGTCATTGTTCCACTACACGCGCTGGCACATGCCACCGTCGTAGGAGCAGAAAAGTTATGCCCCAGGCTCGACAGAGACCCGAGAGCCACGGAAGAGGCCGCGGTGGCGCTGGTGTAGTAAGTCAGATCCCGATCCGCACCGCTGCCGATCTTTGCTGAATTGATCAGATTGATGGAGGCCAGGCTGACAGGAGTGCTAAACCGGAACAGCATAAATTCGTACCGCCCGTCGTTGTCGATCTGGCTCTGGGCCGAAGTACACCGGGTACCGCTCTCGGTTGAAGGATTGCAAATGCCAAGCCCCCCGGAACTTGAGATCGTAGCCGAGGCAAGCGTTGTGGTTGCATTGGCGGTGTAAAAGGCAGTTGCCGTCACGCCCAAGGTGCTGCTGAAGGCGCTCAGCGTGGTGTAGTTGCCGGACGCGGTACCAGTAAAGTCAAAGTTCCAGGTGGTGACACCCTTCATCGACCCGCAGGCCACTGCCATCGTCAAAACCACATTTGCGAAGCGTACCATCGCCCACAAAGTGCAGCAGGCGCGCTGCTTGTTACGCTGCCGGGGCCGGATCTGTACCAGTACCCTGCCGCCGGCGGAACCAGGCAGCCAGTGCAACCAGCGCCGTCAACCCTGTCCAGATAGTTGATGGCTCGGGAGTTGCCGTAATACCTTCCGCCGAATCCTGCGAAGCCACCGTGAGGCCCTGAATCCGGAACTCACCAGGCGAAACACCCTTTTCCGAAGTACTCGACCCGACTACCAGGAAACTCACTCCCTTGCCGGCAATCTCACTTCGCTCTCCACACTTCTCTGAACATTCAATGCTGGTAGGCGCGGAGAAGGTCTTTTCCAGTTCCGCAACCGAACCCAGGCTGAATTCTTCCCTACCGTCGCCGACGAAGTAGGTCAGATTCTGATCCACCACATTTCGGTCATTGTCGTACTTCGCGAAGGAGATCGATCGCAAGTCTACCGGAGTACTGAAACGGAAAAGGATGAACTGGTATTCGGCTATTTCCGCTTTCATGTCGGATCTGAATTCGGAAGTTCCGCAGGCTTTGGCAGCTTCAGCCTCAGGGTTACAGACCCCCAGCCCCAAATCGGGAAACTGGCCCAGCCAGCCTTCCTGCAAAGTCGTCTTGAAGTCAGGCGCAGAACGCGGTGGCCGTCACGCCCAGCTTCGCGCTGAACTCACTCAGGGGGACGTAGCCACCGTCCGTCTTTGTGCAGTTAAAATCGCAGGCCGTAACAGCGAGCGCTGTCAGGCCACAGGTGGAGGCACTGAGCGAAGAGACAAGCTTGCTGGTTGTGTAAATGCGATCACTGAACAGCGTCCCATGGCCGTTCGCAGCATTGCTGGCGGCGTAAAACACCACATCGCCGCCAGCAGCCGGCCCGGTCCACTGCACATCAAAGGCAAAACTGCCGCTGGCCTTTCCGGGGGTGCGGTGTGCGGCAAATTCGGTCGTACCATTGCACGGGGCGTCGCGACCATCATCACACCGCACCCGCACCAGGTCCGAGACGGTAAAGGTTCCGGCCGGCTTCGTCAGGTCATTCATCATGCGGGCCGTTAGCTGGAAACCCCATTGGGAAGCTTCCGGATGTCGTACCGTGACACGGACCACTTGTACCGCACCGGGGGAGTAAGGCTGAACATCAATCGTGAGGGAACCCCGGGTGTCTGAGTTGGCCGGAGCGAACGTGGCATGACAGACCGTACAGGTCAGGCCGCCATTCACCGGTGCGCCGGTCCTTCGGGTCGGCGGACCGCTGCTGAAGCCAAGTACCAGCACAGGCAGACCGGCCAGCAAGGACAGAAGGATGCGGGCCAGTTGGAGCCACCGCGCGGTGGCGTTCCGGGGAAGTTGTGGGTTAGGGGAAGCGCAGGACAAGGCCGCCTCCCGCTACCACGTTGTGTTGTCCGCCGCTGATAGCGCGGGTATTGTACGCCGGGCTCCCGGCATAGAAATCCCGGATTTCAGCTCGCAGCGAGAACATCTTCCAGGCTCGAATATCGACGCCTCCACCAAAATCAAGGGCACCTCGATTGAGGTGGCGAGCCGCCGGGTTGGGGGTCCCGCTCAAGAGAAAGGTACGTTGCTCGTAAAGCGCATATCCACCACCAATGGCGGCCCAGGGCGACAAGCGCGAGGCAGGAAACAGCTTTATGCGAAGGCCGGGCGTGAGGTACAGGGTGGCGATATCGCGCGTCAGCGAACTGTTCGCGGATGTGACCCTGCGTTGTGGATTGGCAAGAAAGTGAGTTTCCACATACACGGTTGCCACCTTGCCTGCATGCAGCAGGTAACCGTAGTTCGCTTGCAGGGCAAGGCCCTGGGATAAGCGAAGTCGGGCCGAAGTGAGCGACCGTTCCTGGTCGCGAACGGAGCCGAGCGTGAGGGCCAACTCATGTTTCCAGGCGTGAAGTGTTCCGAAGAGCACGGTAAAGAAGAGGACGAGTCTGCGAATGGAGGTTGTCATAAGGTCCACATGGGCAGTCGCGTGAGAAGTAAATTTTCCCCTCGCCGGAATTGAAAAATACAGCCTCGGGTGCAGAAGGCGCGACAATCAAGGCATGGCCTGCTCCCCGGACGATCTGCGAAACATTCCTCTCTTCGCCCTGCTCGATGATGAAGAGACGGCTCTCCTCGCCAACCAGGTGGAACTGCGGCAGTTCGAAGCCCGGCAACGGATCTATAAGATCGGCGAGCCCGGCGAAAGAGCTTATGTGCTGGTGTCAGGAAAAGTACAGGTCACGACAGTTGACGAAGATCAGCAGGAGGTAGTGGTGGATGAACCTGCGCCCGGGGAAGTCTTCGGCTTCGCCTCCATGATGGCCCGGACGGAACACCAGACCACCGCAATTGCGACCGAAGCCTCTGTCTGCGTGGAAGTAGATGCGAACGACATTCTGACGCTGCTTACGAGGAAACCGCACGCCGGCATCGACATGATGGCAGTTCTGTCGCGCCAGTTTCATGCGGCCCAGCAGATCATCCGGGGCAGAGCCGCTCGGAGCGCGAACGACATTATCGAGGAAGAAGCGACCTTTGGGGAACGTCTTGCTGACCTCGTGGCGCGCTTCGGAGGATCGTGGGCCTTCATCCTCTCGTTCTTCGCGATTCTGGTGGGCTACACCACGTACAACACGCTGCTGGGCAAAGGTGCCTGGGACCCGTACCCGTTCATTTTGCTGAATCTGTTTCTGTCGATGCTGGCAGCCATTCAGGCTCCGGTCATCATGATGAGCCAGAACCGGCAGGACACGAAGGACCGGCTCCGTAGTGAACTCGACTTTGACGTGAACCGCCGCGCGGAATCGGAGATTCAGGGGCTGGCGCGCAAGTTACATTCACTCGACGAGAAGGTGGATGACATCAGCGACCTGCTTAGAGAGCTGAGAAAACCCGCTTAACCGCGCTCATCAGGACATCCTCCGTGCCTGGCCCAACGCGCGACACCGGGCCGCACTCGTAGCCCCCCTGTTCGTAGGCCTTCGCCGTGCCAATGTACATGGGCCCGTACTCGCCATAAGCAGCCATGGCGATGAACTCGCTGGAGCGCTCTTTCTGCGCGGCGAGCTGGTATTCGACGAAGAGTTCACCGGGCATGTGGATAATGTTGGCCGGGCCGAGCTGAACCCTCGTGATCGGGATTTCGCGACCGGCTTTGAGCAGGCGATACCAAGCGAGATAGCGCGCGGCGTTGGCGCGGAATTTCGGTTCCAGCGACTTGTTCTTCAGGTCGGCCGTGATGCGGTCTTCGGTGAACTCGGCACCTTCGCGATGGGGCAGGCGAACCGGGGTTGAACGGATAACGGGAGTTTCCACTTTGTAGCGTTTTTCCGCTTCGCGGGCGCGCTTCATGGCATCGGCCATCCGCTCGGTAAGAACAGGGCGACGGGGATCAGAGCCGTCGTTGTACTTCCCTGCCCCGATATTGCCGCCGGCACCGTTGAAGTGGATCTGGAAGCCGGGTTGCTGCGCCCGGGCGAGGCCCGGAAAATCGCAGGTGATGGCACCTTTGCCGTAATGGCTCATTGGGTGCGTGGCGTAGTAGCTCAGGGTTGCCACCCGCACTTCACCATCGAACAGGCTGATGGACTTGAGCATGGGGTCGATCAGGCCTTCGGGGGCGGCGCAGTATTCGGAATTCTTACAGGAGGTCATGCGGCCGAAGATGATTTTGCCATCAGGCCCGAGGATTCGGCGATTGGAGGCGATTCCTTCGGCTTTCGCTTCGCCGATGCCGACGTGGGTCACCGGGCGGGGTTTGGCAGCCTTCAGGGCCGCTGCAACGCGGTTGGTGGCCGCCCGGGCGAACGGCAGAGACATCAACAGATCGCTGAGGCCTTCCGCGCGCAGCAGTTCTTCGGCAGACTGATCGTCGCCGGGGGCGTCGTGCTGGTGAACGGTCTGCAGCATCACGCGGTCGGGAGTGGTTCCGGCGGCTTTGGCGAGGGCGTTCTTCCAGCGTTCCTGGGAGTGGTTGCCAACCGAGATCCAGTCAAGCGCGCAGAGCACGATGGGCTTCTCGCGTTCGGGCAGCAGAAGCACGCCGCGGGCCGAAAGACGGTCTTCAAGGCGGTCCGCTTTAGGGGTCAACGCGATGCAGAGGGGAGTGCCAAGGGGAGGCGTGATATCGGCCTCAAACGTAGCCGCGCGAAGCGCAGGTTTGGCGGCAAAAGCAGGTGCGGCGAGGCCGGCCAAAATCAGACTACGTCGCGAGATAAAATTAGAACTCACTATGTCTCTCCGAATCAATTCAACAGCTCCTGATTTTACAGCTGAAACAACGCAGGGCACCATTCACTTCCACGAGTGGATTGGCGATGGCTGGGCCATCCTCTTTTCGCACCCCAAGGACTTCACACCAGTTTGCACTACTGAGCTGGGCTATGTGGCCAAACTTGCTCCCGAGTTTGCGAAGCGTAACACCAAAGTCATCGGGCTCAGCGTCGACCCCGTCACCAACCACGGGAAGTGGGCTGCGGACATTGAAGAAACCCAGGGTTATGCCGTGGACTTCCCGATGATCGGCGACCCGGAGCTTGCTGTTGCCAAGCTCTATGACATGCTGCCGGAAGACGCCGGCACCACATCGGAAGGGCGCACCGCAGCCAATAATGCCACGGTGCGCACGGTGTTTGTTATCGGCCCGGACAAGAAGATCAAGCTGATGCTGATCTACCCGATGACGACCGGCCGGAACTTCGACGAAGTGCTGCGCGTTGTCGATTCCATGCAGTTGACGGCAAAACACGCTGTTGCGACTCCGGTGAACTGGAAAGACGGCGACGACGTGATTATTGTGCCGTCTGTCTCGAACGAAGAAGCCACCGCGAAGTACCCGGACGGCTTCAAGATCATCAAGCCTTATCTCAGGACTGTAGCGCAGCCGAAATAGCTGCCAGTTCGGTTAAATCGAGGCGGCCGGTGTAGATGGCCATTCCGACGGCACAGTGGATCCCGAGGTCAGTGAGGGTCCGGATGTCTTCGAGGGTGGTGATCCCGCCGGCCGCTGTTATTTCGTGGGTAGTGGCGGCGCGGAGGCGGCGGAACCAGTCGAGATCGGTACCCTGCATCATGCCTTCTTTGTCCACATAGGTGCAGAGGAAGCCGCCGCAGTAAGGTTCGAGCTTGCCGATGACTTCTTCGGCTGTCAGGTTGATAGCTTCCCTCCAGCCTTTGATTACGATTTGGCCGCCTTTGGAATCGAGGGCGAGCAGGATGCGCTCGGGGCCGATGGCGTCCTTCATGGCTTGTAGAAACTCGTAGTCGGGCCCGTCGCCTTTGAAGGCTGAGGAGCCGACGATAATGCGGTGGGCTCCCTGCTTCAGGAGGGTCTGCGCTCGTTCCACAGTGCGGACTCCGCCACCCACCCTGGTGACAGCTCGGGACGCGAGCATCTCCACCAGGTCGTCATTGGCCCCATTGCCAATGGCTGCGTCGAGATCGATGACCTGGATCTCGGGGAACGCTGAAAAGCGTTCCAGCATCCGTTCGGGCGTATCGCCTTCGAGGGCTTTTTCGCGCCCCTGAACGAGCTGGACCACTTTGCGGTCCATCAGATCTATGCACGGGAGAATCAAGTGGTTTTCCTGACGGGGATTCCGTGGCGATCCAGGTGTTCCTTGAGATCGGCAACGGTGTAAGTACCGTAGTGGAAGATGGACGCGGCGAGGGCGGCGTCGGCTTCCCCTTCGGTTAAGACTTCGACAAAGTGGTCGGGGGTTCCGGCTCCGCCCGAGGCGATAACGGGGATGCGGGTGGCGCGGGAGACGGCTCGGGTGAGGGCGCAGTTGAAGCCGGTGAGGACGCCATCGGTGTCCATGGACGTGAGGAGGATTTCGCCGGCTCCGAGTTCTTCGCCTCGGGCGGCCCAGGCGACGGCGTCCATGCCTTCATCCACACGCCCGCCTTTGGTGAAGACGTGCCAGCCGCCACCCGAGTGCTTGCGGGCGTCGATGGCGAGGACCACGGCCTGGGAGCCGAATTCTTCGCTGAGCTCGGTGATGAGTTCGGGACGGCGGACGGCGGAGGTGTTGACGGAGACCTTTTCGGCTCCGGAGAGCAGGATTTTGCGGGCATCGGCGATGGAGCGGATGCCGCCACCGACAGCGAGGGGGATGAAGACCTTGCGGGCGGTGCGGAGGACGACATCGGCCATGGTGTCACGGGCGTCAGAGGAGGCGGTGATGTCGAGGAAGACAACTTCATCGGCACCCTGATCGTTGTAGCGTTGGGCGAGCTCGACGGGGTCGCCGGCATCGCGGAGGTTGACGAAATTGATGCCTTTGACGACGCGGCCTCCGGTGACGTCGAGGCAGGGGATGATGCGTTTCGCTAGCATGACCACCTCGTGCAGACGCGACTAAAGTCGCGTGT
>Ga0114970_10001739_pt1 | contig 16263 bp, 14 predicted proteins | sample M_140205_XF_Meta_FD_87030 | JGI IMG/M metagenome (GOLD analysis project Ga0114970, IMG submission 87030) | Freshwater microbial communities from Lake Montjoie, Canada to study carbon cycling - M_140205_XF_MetaG | ecosystem: Environmental > Aquatic > Freshwater > Lake | place: Lake Montjoie... | reverse complement strand
TAATGACCACTTGAAGACTGTCAATTTTATGATTCAAAAGTAGAATTTGGTCTTTTTTTGACTGAGCTACTAGATTGTTTGAGAAGAAAAGAATTGTAAAAAAAATACAAATTGAGTTGATGATGCTTGTTGCTTTCATTTTTTTTGTTTTTTATTGTCATTTGGAAACGCCATTTTGAATTAATTCCGTTTTTTTCTTTTGACGTATTTCAAATAATTTATTACTGCAAATATAACAATACAAAAAAAGCTTTCAATTTCTTGAAAGCTTTTTTTTGTGGGAGATGAGGGATTCGAACCCCCGACCCTCTGCTTGTAAGGCAGATGCTCTAAACCAACTGAGCTAATCTCCCAAATAAAACCTCTTTTGGTTCCTTTAATTGGGAGTGCAAATATACGGTTGTTTTTTAGATTTGCAAGTGAATTTTTGATAATTTGTTAAAAAAAATCGCTTATCAGAAAAAAGCTTCCAAAAACCAAAATTGTATCTTCTTTGTTTGCAGAGTATTCAGCTTGTTTTAAGGCTTCTTTTGGGTTTTTAAAAAACTGACCAGTTAGTTTGAATTCTTTTGATTTAGCTTGCAGTTCTTCCATCTTTGCACTTCTTTCATTACTAAATTCTGTAAAATAATAACATGCCTTTTTCGGGAACAAGGTGAATATTGAGTTCAAATCTTTATCTGAACTCGTTCCGTAAACGATGTGAAGATTTCCGGAAGATAAATTCTCAATACTTTCCAAAGTAGCTTTTATTCCATCAAAATTGTGTGATACATCTATAATTGTTAAGGGCGAATGATTAATAATTTGCATTCTGCCCCTGAAACCAGTATTTTTTGAAATATTTTTTAAGCCATTTTGAATATTTATTTCTTCAATAGAAAAACCCATTGACCGAAGGATTGGAATGGCAGTTTCTATGATCTTAAAGTTCTTTTTCTGATACTCACCTATTAGCGGAAAATCTACTGGAATTGCAGTAGTAATTTCTTCCGCAAAAAATAGTTCGCTTTTATTTACTCGGGCAATTTCTTCAAATACGGGTTTTGTTTGGAAAGTAGTTTCACCAACAATCACTGGAATGGTAGATTTTATGATTCCTGCTTTTTCGAAAGCGATTTTTTCCACAGTATCACCTAGGAAATTCATATGCTCTAGACCAATGTTGGTAATGATCGATAGGATAGGAGTAATGAGGTTGGTTGCATCTAGTCTTCCTCCTAATCCTGTTTCAATGACGCAAATTGTACACTTTTTTCGAGAAAAAAATACGAGCGCCATTACCCAAGTGATTTCAAAAAAAGAAGGTTCAAAACTAAGATCCATCGACTTTAATTCCCCACAAAAGTTAATGACATCTTCTTCTGAAATCATTTCTCCATTGACTCTAATTCGCTCGCGGAAATCTTCAATATGTGGAGAAGTGAATAACCCTACTTTTTCAGCAGATTCTTGGAGTATAGAAGCGAGCATGCAGGAGGTAGAACCTTTTCCATTTGTACCCGCGATATGAATAAATTTCAGGAGATTTTGTGGATTATTAAAATGGGAAGCTAGACGAGTGCAATTTTCTAAATCTGGTTTATAGGCAGCTGCCCCGATTTTATGATACGCAGGAAATTGATTAAACAACCACTCGATTGTTTCTATATATTCTCTATCTTGCACGAATTTTTACCGTAATAAATCCATCCTCAATTCTAGCGCCTGGTTTTTTATTATATCTAGTTTGAGCGATGGTCGCTGCTATCACTTTATTTATGATCTGTGGGTTTGTAGTTGTTGATTTAACAGTGCTAATAGCGGATGTGACATTTCCATTCTCATCAATTTTCACCTTTAAGTAAATAGTCAGATTAACATCTGATATAATATTTTCAACGTTAGGATCTTTAACTCGAACTCTCTCACCAGTCCCTCCATCTCCAGAACTTGTTCCAGGCCCATTATCTTTTCCAATGCCTAAACCATTACCAGATCCTTTTCCACCGTCTTTTCCATTGCCACTTCCTCCATCGGCAGCAAAAGGATTATCAGACTTTTGTGTACTTGTTGCTGTATTATTTGAATTAGTTGCAGTGGTTTTATTTGATTTACCTTTACTTTCTACTGCTTCTTCTCCATGCGTGTTAGTCAGCATACTGCTAGTTTGAGGTTTTGGCAAAGGGTTAACTTCGTCGTTCGTAGGAGTTCCACCACCACCGCCACCATTTTCCCCTTTGATTTTCGGAGTTTCATCTACAATTTCTAAGGGAATTTCTGCCGCTATATCCATCATTTGAATCGGTGGGTTATTCCTATCAATTGTGACAAAAATTAAGAGAAGAAAAATGATAGTTAATGCTAGGGCAGATGTTAGTGCAGCAATTCTTTTATCATTGTATAGCTTTTCAATCGTTGCCATCGTTCAATTGTTTTTAATTAAAATACGCTAATAAATCCGTCACTCTCTCTATACTGTTCAATTCTAATTTTGTTACAATAAAATCAGCTTGCTTTCGTTGCGATAACAAATTTCATATCATTTTTTATTCCAATTTGTAAAACATCGATTAAACTTTGAACCTGCATGTCAAATGGAATTCTGACCACAACAGTTTTATCTCCTTTTTGGGTGGTCTTTTCAATCAATTTTTGCTCTAATTGATCGAAAGGCACTTCTTCCTTATCTATAAAGAATTTTTTATCCGCCGTGACTGAAACAGTTAAATGCTGCTGAGGTTGAGCCTCTGGATGATCCGCTTTAGGTAAATCCATTTTAATAACATTTGGATTCGCTAAAGTTGATATAATCAAGAAAAATAGCAGCAAAAAGAACATGATGTCACTTAATGCAGAAGTTGCTACTTCAACGTGAAATCGTTTATTTCGTTTTATCGCCATTGTTTGGTCTTTGAATAATATTTACAAAATCTAAGTTTACTTTTTGTACTTTCAATGAAAAATTGTCGATCATCCCATTTAATAAATGATATGCTGCAAAAGCAATAATTCCAACAATTAAACCCGACCCACTTGAGATCATTTTTTCATATAAACCGCCAGAGATATTTCCGATACTAACATTTTCAGTGATAGAAATTTTATAAAATATTTTTATAACCCCTGAAATTGTACCAATAAAACCAAGAGTTGGAGCGATACCTGCAATTAAACCTAAATGCCCAAGACTGCGTTCCATCTTGGCGATTTCTATATTAGAAACTTTTTCCATGTTTGATTCTATCTCTGACATCGGACGTCCAATCGTTAAAATGCCTTCTTTTACAATTTCACCAATGGAAGAATTATCTCTTGACGCAATTGCTATTGCATTATCAATATTCCCTGAATTTAAGTTTTCACGCACATCACTCAATAAATTAGCATTGAATTTAGCACATCTTTTTATGTAGAGATATTTCTCAACCATCACAAAGATCGAATAAAACAAAAGCAGCCCTATTGGAATAAGGAATACACCTCCTTTCATTAAGAAATCAAAAGCGGTCATTGAACTTACAACGACTACTTTTTCAGTAGCTACAGACGCTGAATTATCAGTAATTTGGGCAACTGCTGAACCAATTGTTAAAAGGGATAGAGCCGCAATTGAATATTTAAGATATTTCTTCATTTTTTTTATTAAAAAGTTTTAACTACGTAAAATTATATTTTAATTCACATCTCTTTTGTAGGTTGAAAGATAGTTTTCCACAACACTTTGTTTTTTATGATGTTTGAAGGTTTAATTCAGAAAAATAATTCTTTGATTTATTTCATTTTTAACAAAACATCAGTACACAGAGTCCTGCAAAATATCCTAACGTTGCAAGTATTGAAATATTTTTCAAATACCAAAAAAAAGTTATTTTCTCCATCCCCATGGCTACAACTCCTGCAGCGGAGCCAATTATTAAAATGCTTCCACCGGTTCCCGTTGCATAAGCGATGTAGTGCCAAATATTTGCATCAACACCTTCATGAAACATCCCTAAACTTGCTGCAACCAAAGGTATGTTGTCTATGACAGCCGACGCTATACCTAATAGTGTTACGAATGCTTTTGGTGATAGCTGTGAACTTACACTTTGTCCAAAAGAAAAAATTACTCCTATAGTTTCTAAAGCTGCTACGGTCATTAGTATTCCCAAGAAAAAGAGAATTGAGGGCATTTCAATTTTACTCAAAGCTTTCATTGTTGGACTACTTCCAAGGGAAGGATTTGGCTCAGTAGAATCTAATTTTGATAAATTCATTTCTCTTTTGGTGATTAACTCAGCAATTAATGCGAAAATCGCTAAGGATAGCATCATTCCAATATATGGTGGTAAATGGGTTATCGTTTTGAAAATAGGCACAAAAATCATCAAAATCAGTCCAGATAGTAGCATGAAAGAGCCGAATTTACTATTTTTTTGACCGGTCGGATGTGGTGAGATATCTCCTTTAAAAGCAGGTAAAAATGTGCAAATAAGGGTAGGTACAAGAACGCTAATGATAGATGGAATTGCCAATCTGAGAATTAAATTTATTGAAGTTACTTTACCCGACATCCATAGCATGGTAGTTGTTACATCACCAATAGGAGACCATGCTCCACCTGCATTTGCACTGATCACAATTAGGCCCGCAAACCACATTCTATCTTTCTGATCTGAAACAAGTTTTCTAAGTATACTAATTAAAACAATAGTCGCTGTTAGATTATCGATGATAGCGGATAGGCAAAATGTAAGAATAACTAGTATCCAAAGTAAACTTCTTTTACTTTTTGTTTTGATACGTTTTTTGATAACATCAAATCCCTGAAAATAGTCAATCATTTCAATAATGACCATTGCACCCATTAGAAAAATCAGTATTTCTGACGTTTTACCAAAATGATTAAGTAATGTTTCTTCAAGTATTTTTGTTTTTTCTAGGTGAGGAAGAAGAGGGAAGTTAGGAATTAATTGCGAAGCTGCAGGGTTTATCCATCTCGGAAAGCTATCTATACCGATTGCAATTGCCGCCCAGCAAAAGCACATCATCAATAAAGCGGGGATTAATTTATCAATTTTTAGGCTATGCTCCAATGTTATCGAAACATAGCCTAAAATAAATATGATTACTATAAATGTTATCACCTAAATGCGTAACCTTATACGAGTTGTTTTAAAGCGATCTCGAATGCTGCTTTTGCTATTCACGTTTTGCTAGGATTTTTAGAATGCGTATTTTTTAAGGCATTATAAATAGTTGAACTTGTATCTTCAAAAACCCCTTTATCCGTAATATCTTTTAAGTCATTACTCATTAGATAAGCAAAAACTCTTGCCATTCCGCAATTTGATATAAAATCAGGTATGATAGAAATGCTATTATCCGCTGAGTCCGCTATGGGTCCAAAGAAAATTTCAGGATCTGCAAAAGGAACATTTGCACCAGAAGAAATTACTTGAATTCCTGATTTCTCCATTCTTTGAAGTTGATCCTTTGTGATCATTCTAGACCCAGCACAAGGTATAAAAACATCTGCATGAACATCCCAAATTTTAGAGTTCACCTCTTCATAGGATAAAAGGTTTGAATGAGCAAGTTCGTTTCCATTTTTATTTAAGAACAACTGCTTGATTTCTTCAAATGAAAATCCTTCTTCATTAATTAGCCCTCCCACTCGATCTATAATACCAACAATTTTTGCTCCTTGTTGAGAAAGATAATAAGCACCTGCTGAACCAACATTTCCCCAGCCTTGTACAATTATTTTTTTGCCTTCAACAGATCCGCCCCATATATCATAATAATGTTTGATTGACTCAGCAACGCCAAATCCTGTAATCATATCAGCAACAACGTATTTTCTAGCAACATCTGGAGAGAAATTAACATCTTCCAAAACTTTTAGTACGCCATATCTTAATTGACCAATGCGATTTATTTTTTGCGATTCTCTTGGTTGAAAATGTCCATTAAAAACTCCCTCTTGTGGATGCCAAACACCGCAATTTTCAGTCATTGGAATAACTTCGTGAATTTCATCTACATTTAAATCACCTCCTGTTCCATAATAATATTTTAATAAAGGTGTCACCGCTGAGTACCAACGTTTTAAAACACCTTCTTTTCTCGGGTCTTTTGGGTCAAAATTAATTCCTGATTTAGCACCTCCAATTGGAGGACCAGCAACTGTAAATTTCACTTCCATTGTTTTTGCAAGTGATTCAACTTCTCTTTTGTCTAGGCCATTGCGCATTCTAGTACCTCCTCCGGCAGCTCCACCTCTGAGTGAGTTAATAACAACCCAGCCTTCCGCTTCAGTTTCTGAGTCTTTCCATTCAAATACTATCTCAGGTCTTTTATTTTCAAATTTTTCAAGTAAATCTTTCATTTCTCTCTTTTATCTAAAATACATAAGGCGCAAAGATAGTAAAGAATGAAGATATAAATCTTTTGGAAAGGTAGTTTTTAATTTTAAAAACTGAAGAAATTGATTAGTAAATCTTTGTTCATATTAACTTTTACCTTTTTATGCAGGTAATCATTAAAATAAAAGAATGTGAATGGTTAAAATTTGTGGTAAAACTGTATATAAAAAAACCTGATTTTATTTAAAAATCAGGTTACTAGTATTAAAAGATTTGCTTTATTTATAAATCATCAGGAAGATTGATTTCTTTATACGTTTGTTTTTTTGGTTTTAATTTATCTATGAAAACCACTTTAAACTTTTCTCCATCTGGAGTTAAAATTAATTCTGAAATACCGTTTGTAATAGATGGTGGTAGTTTTTTTGCATTCCAGAACTTTTTTTCCATTAACTCATAAGTATTGTCTTCAAATTGAAGGAAAATAGATGTAATGGTGCTGTTCTCAACTCTAACTTTGCCACCTACGCATCTAGACCCGCCTTCCTCGAAAAAGCAAATGATAACATTTGGGTGAATAGCGTCAGCAACTACCAAAGAACCTCGTTTAATGAAGGCATCTTCTAATTTTTTATAACAATCTCCAGGAGCTGTTTGAGCTAGAGATAAGCCCGAAATGAAGATTAATGAGAAAAAGAGTAAGTGTTTTTTCATAATTGATAATTTTTTAAAGGGCAAGTGAAACATGATTTACGATTTTATTCCTTTTTTTTCTATCGTTAATCAAGGTTGTTCCGCATGAGTACTGTTTAGTTTTAGAGTAAACTCCGATTCAAATATACTAAGTTTGATTGAATATAATTGTGAAGGCACTATTTTTTTTTAAATTTGACAAAAAAATCTACAATAATGAGTACTAAACAAATAGCAGACCATTTTTTAGAAGCAGCTGAAATTTTAGCTAAATTTAATACGATAGAAAATATTAATAAAATTCAAAATGCTGGAAATGTTATAGTTAACTCTTTTAAAACGGGTGGTAAAATAATTAGTTGCGGCAATGGCGGCTCCATGTGTGATGCTATGCATTTTGCTGAAGAGTTGACGGGTAGATATCGTGGCGATAGAAAAGCATTACCAGCAATATCCATATCTGATGCGAGTCATTTATCTTGCGTTTCAAATGATTATGGGTATGCTTTTGTTTTTTCAAGATTTATTGAAGCTTTTGGAAAGAAAGGGGATGTTTTACTCGCCATTTCTACATCAGGAAATTCTGAAAACGTGCTGAACGCAATTCAAGAAGCGAAAAAGAAAGGAATGCTGGTCATTGGTCTCACAGGAAAAAATGGAGGGTCAATGAAAGATGCATGTGATATTGAAATTCGTGCTCCATACTCAGAATTCGCTGATAGAGCGCAAGAAATACATATAAAAGTTATCCATTCTTTGATAGATTATATCGAGAATCATATTTGAGCAATTTTCTATTTTCTAAATTAATCTTAACAACCTGTTAATAACACCTTCAAATTAGAATGAATTCGATTTAACTTATTGATCTTAATTTACTAATTTTGTTATCTAGTATGATTTAAAAGGAATGGTGACAAAGGATTTACAAACAACTGTAAAACAAATTTTCTCCTCATATATGGAGCAAAATAGCCACAGGAAGACTCCTGAAAGATTTGCAATACTTAATGAAATTTATGATTACCAAGGTCATTTCGATATTGAATCATTGTATGTTAAAATGAAAAATCAAAATTATCGAGTTTCAAGGGCGACGCTTTACAATACAATTGATTTATTATTGGCTTGTAACTTAGTTAGAAAACATCAGTTCGGTAAAAATATTGCTCAATTTGAGAAATCTCACGGTTCCAAACAACATGATCATATAGTCTGCACAGACACTGGAGAGTTAATTGAATTTTGCGATCCAAGAATTCAGTCTATTAAATCAACAATCGAAGAACTCTTTGGTATGAAAATTGAGCATCACACACTCTATTTTTATGGTACGAGAAATAAAATAGTAGGAAAATAAATGAATTTTACGTTTGACATAACTCATTATCCTGAATCAAGTATTGTTACTTTGCGTGGTAAAATAATGTCAAATATTGATATTGACGAAGTTTCAAAAGAAGTAATTAAAATAGTTGACACCAAGCAACAGCAATTAATTTTCAATACGGAACAATTAGCTTATATAAATTCCTTAGGGATTAATTTTTTCATGCGAGTTTTAACAAGGACTCGCATAAAAAATGGTGATTTGATTTTTTTTGGAGTGAAAGGCAATGTTGAAAATTTATTTAAAATAGCGAAAATAAATAAAATATATACGATTTATGACACTGAAGAAGAAGCTCTGAATCACTTTAAGAATAAATAAGAATGAAAGTAGATGTATTACTAGGTTTGCAGTGGGGAGACGAGGGAAAAGGTAAAATAGTTGATGTTTTAACACCTGAATATGATATAATTGCACGTTTTCAAGGTGGTCCAAATGCTGGCCATACTCTTGAATTTGAAGGGATTAAACATGTTTTAAATACAATTCCTTCTGGAATTTTCAGAAAGAATGTTTTGAATGTGGTTGGAAATGGTGTTGTTATTGACCCTGTTCTTTTTCAAAAAGAACTAGAAAAATTGATTCCTTTTAATGTCGATTATAAAAATAGATTGTTAATCTCAAAAAAAGCACATTTAATTCTTCCAACACATAGATTACTGGATGCTGCTTCTGAAAATGCAAAAGGAAAAGATAAAATTGGTTCTACCTTAAAAGGTATAGGTCCAACATATATGGATAAAACGGGCAGAAATGGACTTCGAGTTGGAGATATTTTTTCTCCTAATTTTAAAGAAAAATATGCTACACTCGTTGAAAAGCATGAAGGAATCTTAAAACATTATGAAGGTTTTGAATATGATTTAGCAGAATTGGAAGGTCCTTGGATGGAAGGAATTGAAACGTTGAAATCTTTAATAGCCATTGATAGTGAGCATTATTTGAATACAGCTATCAAAAATGGTAAAAAAATATTAGCGGAAGGAGCTCAAGGTACCATGTTGGATATTGATTTTGGAACGTATCCTTTTGTAACTTCTTCCAATACTGTAACAGCAGGAACGTGCACAGGACTTGGTGTTGCTCCTTCAAAAATCGGGAAAGTAATCGGGATCTTTAAAGCATATTGCACGCGCGTTGGAAGTGGACCTTTTCCAACAGAATTAGAAGATGAGACAGGTGAATTAATCAGAAAATTGGGTAGTGAGTTTGGAGCAACTACTGGACGTCCCCGCAGATGTGGTTGGGTTGATTTACCTGCATTGAAATATTCAATCATGATCAACGGAGCTACTGAGTTGTCTATGATGAAATCGGATGTTTTAGATACTTTCAAGACGATTAGAGTTTGTACGCATTATATTATCAATGGCGAAAAGTTGGATTATTTTCCGTTTGATATTACTGATAGTGCAATCACTCCTGTTTATGAAGATTTTGAAGGGTGGAACTGCGATTTAACAAAACTTAGCTCGTATGAAGAAGCTCCAAAGGCACTAAAAGAGTATGTACTTTATCTGGAGAAAATGTTAGAAATACCAATAACTGTTGTTTCAGTTGGGCCAGACAGAAAACAAACGTTGGTGAACAGAGCAGACACATTAGTAAATAATTAATTGAAGATTCAAAGTCACATATTGAAAATTGCGCTTATCATGAGCGCAATTTTTTTGCTTAACAAGGTAGGTCGTGCTCAAGGAAATATTCTGGAGCTATTGCCTGGTGTAGATAAATTTGAGTACAATGAAGTAACAGGAATTCACAGACTTTTTGGAAATGGAGGTGTGAATTTTATTTATCAAGGAAACACCATGTATTGCGATTCCGCACATTATTGGTCGAAATCGGCTGAAGTCCGAGCATATGGAAATGTGCACATTGTGAAAGATGATTTGAATTTATATTGTGATTCACTCTACTACAATGGAAATACGCGAAAAGCTAAGCTGTGGAGCAACGTAAGAGTTAGAGATCAAGAATATAAAATTCTTACAGATACCTTAGAATATGATTCGAAGAAATCCGTGGGTATTTATAGATATGGTGGAAGAGTTGAAAGTATTCTCAAGAATGAATTGCTAACGAGTAGAGTTGGATATATGTATTCTGAGACTAAAAACATGTTTTTTAGTGGTAAAGTGTTGTATAAAACACCAGAACTAAGTATGAAAACAGATACATTGAGATATAATTATCTCAAAAAAACAGCTTACTTTTTTGGGCCCACTCAAATCGTTAATACATCTAAAGAAACGAACGAAGTGACAAAGATTTACTGTGAAAATGGGTGGTACAATACAGAAAACGAAGAAGCCAATTTAAAGAAGAACGCCTCTATAATAAAAGGTAATACAATAATGCAAGGAGATGATTTATATTCATTTTCGAAAAAGGGATTAGTGATCGGTAAAGGGAATGTTTTTTATAAAGACACCACTCAAAATATCGAATTTCAAGGAGATTATGCCTATTCATCCGATCAAAAAAAAGAGGCTTATTTAACTGGGCATGCTGTAATCTCAAAAATAGACAAGAAAGATACTCTTTTTATTCATGCGGATACGCTGTTTAGTTATAAAGATTCTTTAGGAAACATGAGTAGGATGAAAGGGTATAATAAAGTGAAAATTTTCAGAAAAGATCTTCAAGCCCAATGTGATTCTATTATTTATGATAAGATCAGTGGTAAAATGGAACTGTATAAAGATCCGATTTTGTGGGTGAAGAGTAAAACTGAATTGAAAGGAGATTTTATAGAAATTGTTTTTGTTTCTGATTCTATTATTAATAAAGTGAATGTAAAAGGGAATTCAACAGTTGTCATGGAAATTGACTCAGGCAGGTATTATAATCAAATAGGTGGAAAAGACATTATCGCTCATTTTTCAGATAATGCTATTTATCGCACAGATGTGAAAGGAAATGCAAGAACCATATTTTTTCCTGAGGACACTGAAAATACGGATTCAACACTTGTTATAAAAAGATTGGGAATGAATAGAGTTTTTGCCAGCGATCTGCGGATCGATATAGATAGCAATGAAGTGGAAGGCTTGTCATATATCGATAAACCAGATGGTATTTTTTACCCAATGAATCAAATAAAAGTGGAAGAACAATTTATCCAAGGATTTAAATGGTTAATTGCTCAAAGACCAAAAGTTTGGACAGAAATTTTGGAATGATCATTTTAATCCTGCATCTCTTCTGGCATAATCCTATAACTCTTCGCTTGTGTCCCAGCGTTCAACCCTAATTACCCCTTCAAGTTCTTCAAATTTACGCATTAATTGTTCCAGATGCTCAGTATCATAAACCAAAACCTTTATTCGTCCCTCAAAAAGTCCATCATCTGTCTCGAATGAAATGAATTTCATGTTGACATTTTGTTGGTTTGAAATAATTTCAGTCAATCTGTTTACAATACCTAAACTATCTATTCCGTGCAGTTTAATAGCCGCTAAACGCTCTTTTAACTCTTCTTGTTTCCACTTTGCCTTCACCAATCTATAGGCCATTTTTGACATTAAATGTTCAGCATTGGGACAACTATTTCGATGTATTTTTACACCTTCGTTTATCGTAATAAATCCAAAAATAATATCTCCAGGAATTGGGTTGCAGCATTTCCCCATTTTATATTGGATATTTTTAAAATCTTCTCCAATGATAATAGTATCTTCTTTTTGATTTATTTTTGAATAGACATCATGCTCATTTCTATCCTTCGGAATGATGTTTTTCTTTGCTAAATGAAGAATTCCATTGACGTTTTCTAATTCTCGTAGCTTCGTCAAGTCGATCTTACTCTTCGCAATTCTAAAATATAATTCAGTGCTGTTTGAAATGCCGTAATATTTTTCAAGAATAGAAATATTTGCAGGAATAGGTTTGATATTAAATTGCTTTAACTTTCGTTCCAATATTTCTTTACCATCTGAGGCTATTTCTTTACGTTCATCTTGAAGCGAAGCTTTTATTTTTTGTTTAGCTCTTGCTGAAATAACCATTCTAAGCCATTCTTCATTTGGCTTTTGTTTCGGTGAAGTAATTATTTCCAATTGGTCACCACTTTGCAATTGATAACTTAATGGAACCAATCGATTATTTACTTTTCCTCCGATACATCGATCACCAATATGCGTATGCAGGTCGTATGCAAAATCTAGCACAGTTGAACCATTAGGTAGAACACGTAAATCACCCTTTGGTGTGAAAATATAAATTTCTTCCCTAAATAAATTGAGTTTGAAATCATTCACAAACTCCATCGCATTAATATCTGGATTCTCCATCAATTCTCTGATTTCAGTAATCCAACGATCGAATTTATTATCGTCTGTATTTGTCTCCTTGTATTTATAATGCGCCGCTAATCCTTTTTCTGCAATTTCGTCCATTCTTTTTGAACGAATTTGAACTTCAACCCATTTACCAGTTGGTGACATTACAGTAGTGTGTAAGGACTCATATCCATTTGCTCGAGGAGTTGATATCCAGTCTCTTAATCTATCGGGACTCGGCTGATAGTAATCAGTCACAATACTGTATATTCGCCATGCATCCGGTTTTTCTAGTTCAACTGGCGTATCAAGGATAATTCGAATTGCGAAAACATCATACACTTCTTCGAAAGGAATTCCCTGCGCAATCATTTTACGATAAATCGATGAAACAGATTTTGTTCTCGCTTTTATTTCAAAGATGTAACCTTCAAACTGAAGTGCTTCTCGGATCGGGTTGATAAAACGACGAATGAATCTATTTCTAACATCTTGAGAGGATTTTAAACTTGCTTCAATGTTGCGGTATACTTCTGAATCGGTATACATCATCGCTAAATCCTCTAATTCCCCTTTCACTAAATAAAGCCCTAATCTATGTGCCAGTGGGGCATATAAAAATTTTGTTTCTGAAGCAATTTTTAATTGTTTATCTGCTACCATGCTACCTAAAGTTCGCATATTGTGCAAACGATCGGCTAGTTTGATCAATACAACTCGAATATCATCCGAAATAGTTAGGATCATTTTCCTAAAATTTTCAGCTTGAATAGAAGCATTTTCATCAAAAACTTCTGGGATTTTTGTTAACCCATCAATTATCAATCTAACTTTAGGGCCAAATAAATCCTCTACATCTTGAAGTGTTATATGCGTATCTTCAACGGTGTCATGCAAAAGCGCACAGATGACAGAAGTAACACCTAATCCTATTTCTTCACTACATATTCTGGCAACCGCAATTGGGTGATAAATATAAGGTTCACCAGACTTCCTGCGCATATCTTTGTGCGCGTCAACTGCCACATTAAATGCTTTTCGGATCATTTTAGTATCTTCTTTTGAACGATTTTTGGTCGCTCGCATAAGACCTTTAAATGCATTTAAGATTTCAATGCGTTCTTTTTCTAAATCAATATCAGAAAAATTATTTTTTGCATCACCCATAATCAATTTTTATTTTGCGGGAAGAATTTTTGTCACAACTTCACCAAATCCAACTCTTACACCATTTTTCTCGCTAAAACCTCTCAGGATAACGGAATCATTATCTTGGATAAATTTTCGTTCTGAGCCATCTTTCAGAGCTAATGGTTTCGTTCCTCTCCAAGAAAGCTCCATCATTGATCCATAGGAATCTGGTATTGGACCAGATATTGTTCCGGAGCCCATTAAATCGCCACATCTTACATTGCAACCATTGACCGTATGATGAGCTAATTGTTGCGATAAATTCCAATACATGTATTTGTGATTGGATTGGCAAATTAACGTTTCTACAGAATTTTCTGGTTGAAGAGCGACCTCTAAATTAATATCATATGATTTTTGGCCTGTAAATTCTAAATAACTTAAAACTTTAGGGTCTTGCACCGGGCCATCTAGTTTAAAAGGTTCCAACGCATCCAAGGTTACTACCCAAGCTGACAATGATGAAGCGAAATTCTTAGACAAGAAGGGGCCAAGTGGGACATATTCCCATGTTTGAATATCTCGCGCTGACCAATCATTGAAAAGACACATTCCAAATATATAGTCTTCCGCTTCCGCTGTTGAAATAGAATCTCCTAAAGGTTTTCCGTCAAAAGTAATGAAAGCCATTTCTAACTCAAAATCTAATAATCGACAAGGTGCGTATATGGGAGGCTCTTCCGGATTTGGTTTAATTTGCCCCTTTGGACGGTGAATATTTTGACCAGAAACAACAACTGAACTTGATCGCCCATGATAACCAACTGGAATATACAACCAATTTGGCGATAAAGCATTTTGAGGATCTCGAATCATTGTTCCAATATTCGTAGCATGTTCTCTGCTTGAATAAAAATCAGTGTAGTCACCAATATTAACAGGTAAACACATTTCAATATTTTTTGCATCAAGTATGATTTGAGAAATGTGATTACTATTTTTTTGCAGTTCAAGATTGTTTTCGTCGAGTAAATCCGAGATTCTATTTCTTAAATCGCGTGTTGCTTGTTTGCCTTTTTTCATCAATGAATTAAGAAAATCAGTATCGAAATCAACTAAATTGAAAGGCAAATTAGTAAGATATCCTAATTCGAATAATTCTTTCAAATCAATAATATTATTTCCAATTCGCACACCAACTCTTGAGGAAGAGTATTCTGTTTTAAAAATTCCGAAAGGTAAATTTTGAATTGGAAAATCAGATCCTGATGGAATTTCGATCCAACTTTTTAGATCAGGATTGTTAGCTTTTATATTCATTTTTTTAATCTAAAATTATTTTATTTATTAATTTATGTTTGGTTTTTACCTTTTTAAATATGGTAGAAATTTATAGATGAGGTAATTTATACGTTAAATCGAAAATGAAGAATATTTCCATCTTCCACGATGTATTCTTTTCCTTCGACTTTAAATTTTCCAGCATCTTTAACCGCATTTTCTGAACCCAAAGTAGTGAAATCTTCATATTTCATCACTTCAGCCCTAATAAATCCTTTTTCAAAATCAGTATGAATAACACTAGCGGCTTGCGGAGCTGTCATCCCTTTGTTGATAGTCCATGCTCTAACTTCTTTCACTCCAACGGTGAAATAGGTTTCAAGTTTTAGTAATGAATAAGCAGAACGAATCAAACGATTTACACCAGGTTCTTCCAACCCTAATTCATCTAAAAACATTTGGCGTTCATCATAGGTGTCCAATTCGGTAATGTCAGATTCAATTTTAGCACCGATAATCAATACCTCAGCATTTTCATCTTTCACCGCTTCTCTCACTTGATCGACGTATGAATTCCCAGATTTCACTGAAGACTCGTCAACGTTGCACAGGTAAAGTACCGGTTTTGTGGTAATTAATTGAAGTTTTGAAACAATTTCTGTTTCTTTCTCATCTAACTGCAATGAACGAATAGATTTCCCTTGTTCTAAAACTGTTTTGATTCTGCCACAAAGTTCATTTTCTTTCAAAATATCTTTATCACCCGTTTTTAATACACGTGCCAATGAAGTAATTTTCTTTTCAACTGATTCTAAATCTTTTAATTGCAATTCGATGTCAATTATTTCTTTGTCTCTTACCGGATTCACCGAACCGTCAACGTGAATGATATTTCCGTCATCAAAACAACGTAATACATGAATAATAGCATCTGTTTCTCTAATATTAGCTAAAAATTGATTTCCCAACCCTTCTCCTTTTGAAGCACCTTTGACAAGTCCTGCGATATCCACGATTTCCATTGTTGTAGGTACAACTCTTTCTGGATTCACAATACCTTCTAAAACTTCTAGTCGAGGATCAGGAACGGAGATTGTTCCGTAATTTGGTTCGATTGTACAAAACGGAAAATTCGCTGACTGCGCCTTTGTATTTG
>Ga0114970_10001738_pt1 | contig 16266 bp, 11 predicted proteins | sample M_140205_XF_Meta_FD_87030 | JGI IMG/M metagenome (GOLD analysis project Ga0114970, IMG submission 87030) | Freshwater microbial communities from Lake Montjoie, Canada to study carbon cycling - M_140205_XF_MetaG | ecosystem: Environmental > Aquatic > Freshwater > Lake | place: Lake Montjoie... | reverse complement strand
GGCGCATGGGAGTGGGCGTTAGCTCATGCCACAGGCGCGCAGAACGGTTTCGGCGACGAGGAGTTCCTCGTCGAGTGAGACCGTCAGCGGCTGCTCGCCACGCACGGCAGCGGCGAGTTCGGTGAAGTCGTCGACGCAGCGCTTATAGGCCGGAAACGAGATTTCCTGTGGGCCTTTTTTGCGGGGCCCCGCGGCATCCGGGAGATTGAAGGTGAGCTTGCCGGGCCGATGGGGGCGAGCGTGGCGGTGCCCGTGGTGCCGAGGACATCGAAAGAGCGCTGCGGCGTGGTCGCGGACGGCGCGCGGCGCATTGAGTCGAGTAAACGCGGCTGCGGTTGCGGTGAGAAAAGTGCCGCGTTGCATGATGGGCTCGGTTTAGGGTCTGGGGTAGGCACCCGCTGGCGGGCGATGGAAAACCGGGGTATTCAAATCGCCCGCCTGAGGCCTGCTCCAAGCGGGTCGGCGGACGAGCTGAGGCACAGTGAACGAGAGTGGGGTGAGCCAGGCAACGATTGCAGCGAGATCGACGGCGTACCTTAATCAGTCGAACGACGGCATCGCCGAAGCAGGAGCGGATTTTCCGGCAATCCCCGCCGCGCGCATCGCGGCTTTTTTGCCGACGACCCCGACTCGTCTACGGAATTTCGTAGACTTCCAAGAGTGCCGCGCCCGCTTTGCGGTCCGCGCTCTTCACCTGCATCGTGTAAGGGCCTGGCTGCAGCGTAAGGATGATCGCCGCATCCCGGCTCGCGCCGTCCTGCAAACGAAACGCCCCCGCGCGGTCAAACGCCTCGGTCAACACCTTGATCGTGTCTTCATCCTTCCCCCAGCCTTCGTTGGAGCCGATCACGCGACTGCCCTTAAACACGGTGAGTTGCGGGAGCCCGAGCGGGTCGGGGAGTCCGAAACCGGCGAGCGAGGGCCCAACGGCGCGTACCAATACCTGCCGCGGCGTCTGCCCGGAAATCACGAAACCACTGGTGAGCGTATCGTCTCCGCCCGTGACCCGCGCCAGCATGGAAATGTTGCTCATCGCCGCCCCGGAGCCGGACACGGCGGACGAGCTAAAAATGTAGCCCAGTTTCTCGCCTTCATCCACCCGCTTGCCCGAGTAGCGGCAAGCGACGCTCGGTCCACCGGTGTCGAACACCTCGAGAATACCGTATTGCTGGCCCCCGATGATCGGGCCACCCGCATAGGGGCCGCCTTTCACATCACCAGCGTGCGTGAGCGAGGCCGCATGCAACACCGTCAAGGGCGCGCCGCCGCCAGTCGCATAATCCGAATGGGTGCCGTCATCAAACGCGAGGCCGTGCATGTCACCCGAGAGCAGCGCGAGATTGGTAATCCGGTTGTCCCGGATGAAATTTGCCATCTCCGTACGTTCCGTCGTATAGCCGTCCCAAGCATCGTTGCCCGGCGCGGGAGCCCCGATCCACGGCATCGTACACACCCAGAGCGTGAGGGGAAAACCGGCGTCGCGCGCATTGATGAGCTCCTGTTTGAACCAAGCTTTCTGGCTCGCACCCATCTTGGTCTTCGCCACCCCTTCCCTCACGCTCGCCGCCGACGCCGCACTCCGCAAATCCGTCAGAATCACGCGCACGCGACCAATCGTGAACGACTGCGCCATCGCGCCTCCGGCCGCCGCAATCGGATAGTGAGGGGTGCGTTCACGATAAACCATCCGCGCCGAATCGCGCCCGATCGCGGTCCCATCTGAATCATTGCCGGCAAAATCGTGATCGTCCCACATGTAGGCCAACGACACTTTTCGATACAGGGCCGACTGCACCGGATGATTCAAAACCGCGTCGTAGTTTTCACGGTAGTCGTCGGGATTGGTGGTATCCGTATCGCTATAGTGGAGATCCCCCATGTGGATAAACAGGAGGGGCTTTTCCGCCGCGATGGCGTCGAAAGCGCGCTGATCCGGTTTCCGTAGGTCGCTACACGATGCAAATGCGATCTTGAACGAGCCGCTGCCCAGGGGAAAGGTGCGCAACTGACCGCGGGAGACCGGTTCCGCTCGCAGGACACCCCCCACTTCCACCCCGTAAAAATAGTCGGTATCGGGCTGCAATCCTTGGACCGTAAACGTCAGCGTGTTTCCCGCCGCCGCCGCCGCCGTGCCGATCGCGGAAAACAAGGCGGGCGTCAGCGACTGATTCACACTGATCTGGAGCCGCGCTCTCACACCGGGCGCCGTAAACCGCGCGACGACATTCGCGCTCGTCGAGGTCACCCCGCCACTCCAGACCCCACTCCCAAACGGGGAGGGCGTTTGCGCGAATGCGACCGAAGTCACAAAGACGAGCCCTAGGATGGCGAGGCAACGGGAGAGCATTGGACAGCGAAGGGGCGAACATTCGAGCCAAGATCGGGCAGCGCAAGCAGGATTTTAGAGGTAGCAGCCGCCCTCAGCCCTGTCCAAAACCGCCGCCGGCATCGCCCGCGCCAGCGGTGACGATCTGGTTACAACCGCTAGCCGCGTCCCTCCGATCGAAACGCCCCACGCGATCTCGGCGTCAAACCGCCACGTATGCCCCGCCAGAATACTTCGGGAAATCCCCTTGCCCGTCAGCCCCCTGAGCACGAACTTCGGCTTTCAACCTGCCTCTCCTCCGCTCTCACGCCCATGCCTACCAGCCCGAGATTCGCCCCTTTCCTCGTTTTCGTTTCGAGCCTGCTGACCCTGCTCACGGTGGCGCGCCTGCACGCCGACCCAGCAATCACGGAATTCATGGCGTCGAACAAGACCACGCTCGCCGATGAAGACGGCGCGTTTCCCGATTGGATCGAAATTTTTAATCCCGATGCCACGGCCGTGAACCTCAAAGGCTGGTATCTAACCGACGACGCCCGCGACAAGAAACGCTGGTCATTTCCCGCCGTCACCCTCGCGCCGCAGGGCTACCTCGTCGTGTTCGCCTCCGGCAAGGATCGGCGCGATCCGGCGAAACGGCTCCATACGGACTTCAGCCTCAATGCCGATGGCGAGTATCTCGCGTTGATCAAACCCGATGGCGTCACCGCTGCGACTGAGTTTGCTCCAGCTTTTCCAGACCAACGCACCGATGTCTCCTATGGCTCGGGTCTGCCCAGCGGCGGCGGCGCCAGCACCGTCTACTACCTCCAAACCCCCACCCCAGGTGCCGCTAACACGGCCGTGCAGAACGCCCCCTTGACAGAAACCGTGAAGTTCTCGCGCTCGCCCGGCCCCTACGCGACGTCCTTCAACCTCGAACTATCCGGCGCTGCCGCTGGCCAATCGATTCGCTACGTGTTGATCGCGCCCTCCGCCGCCGGCACCGCCAGCCCTGAACTCACCGCCACCTCACTTAAATACACCGCGCCCCTTGCCATCAGCACGTCCGTGGTCGTCAAGGCCGCCGTCTTCTCCGCCAACGATGCCGCCAAAGGTAGCTCCACGAGCACTCATTTCGTGAAAATCGGCGGTGCGACTGCCGCTGACCTCCTCAGTTTCTCCAGCATCCTGCCCGTGCTGGTGCTCGACAACCACGGCGCCGGCCCACTGAAAAAGGATAACCTCGATCACCCCGGCTGGCTCTATCGCTACGCGCCAAAAAGCCCAGGTGCCCCAGCGCTCAACGCCTCCCCGGACCTCACCACGCCTGCCGAAATGTCCGTGCGCGGTTCGTCCTCGGCCAGTTTTCCAAAAAAAGGCTACACGCTGGATCTACGTGCTCCGTCCGGTGGAAAAAATGATGTCGCGCTCGCCGGTTCGGTTCCGGCGAATAAATGGGCACTCAACGGCCCGTGGTATTTCGATCAGACGTTCATCAAAAACAGCTTCATCTACACGCTGAGCAACCGGATGGGGCGCTGGGCTCCCGCCACTCAGCCCGTCGAACTCTTTTTCCACACCGGCGACGACCTCGGTGCGGCGGACTACGCCGGGATCTACATTCTCGCCGAAACCATCGAGATCGATTCACAGAAGGTGAATATTAAGCCGCTGGCAGACGCCACCTCCGCGACCGCCGACATCACCGGCGGCTATCTTCTGAAATTCGATCCGCCCGACGCCGATGAATTCAGCTTTTACACCACCCGCGATGTCCCCGGCGGTGCGGCCGAGATTATCGTCGCCAACGCCAAGGCCGCCGATCTCTCCATGGCCCAACGCGATTACATTCGGACCTATGTCCAGCAAATGGAGGACACGCTCTTCGACGAATTTCATCTCGGGTTCTCGACCCGCAACTACCTCGACTACATCGACCGCGCATCATGGGTCGATCATCACCTGCTCAACGTCTTCTCCGCCAATTTCGACGCTCTCATCCGGAGCGCCTATTTCTCCAAAGATCGTGGCGGCAAACTCGTCGCCGGCCCAATTTGGGACTTCGATCGCGCCTTCGGTGCGGCGACCTACTTCGCCACCACCGCCCCCAACGTGTGGAGCATTCCAGGAGCAGTGGACTTCTGGCGAATCGGTTGGTGGGGTGCCCTCGCCCGGGACCCCGAATTCATGCAGGATTGGATCGACCGCTGGCAATCGCTCCGCCAAAGCGTCCTGTCCGACGCCAGCCTCCTCGCACTCGCCGACTCCCAGTCGGCGGCGATTGGTCCCGCAGCCCTCGCTCGCGACGCCGCCAAGTGGCCGCAAACCACTCCGGAATACAAACCCGGACTGACCGGCGGCCTCACGGCCATGAAAACGTGGTTTACCACCCGCACCGCTTGGATCGACGAACAATTCGTCGCCGCTCCTGCCCTCACCGCTGGCGCCACGACGATCACCGTCCGCGCCCCCACCGGCGCGCAACTCGCGTACACTCTTGATGGCTCCGACCCTCGCTCCCTCGGCGGTCGCCTCGCGCCCAACGCCCTCCTCACCTCCGCGCCGCTCACCGTTCCCTCCACGAGCAACCTGCACGCGCGCAGCTACCGCGCCGATCGCGAGGGCGTGTTCCCCGGCTCCCCGTGGAGCTCGGCCACCGGTGGATCAAAATCCTCGCCGCTCGCTCCCGTCGCCCGACTGATCAACATTTCCGCTCGCGCCCTCGTCGGCACCGGCGAAAACGTCCTCATCGCCGGAGTCGTCGTCAGCGACACCGCCAAAAAAAGTTACCTCGTCCGCGGCATCGGCCCTACGCTGGGCTCCTTTGGCGTTCCCGGCGTGCTCGCGGATCCCGAACTCAGTATCCGGCGCGCCGACAACACCGAGATTTATAAGAATACCGGTTGGCGCACCGGCGCCGACGTCGCCGCCTTGCCCGCGATTTCCCAATCGTTGGGCGCGTTTGCCCTCGGCACCACCAGCGTCGATTCCGCCCTCCTCCCGCAAGTCGGCGCCGGTGCCTACACCGTGCGCGTCTCCAGCCCGACCGGAAAAACCGGCGTGGCCCTCGCCGAGCTCTACGAGACCGGCTCGAATGGACGCACCTCGAACCTCTCGGTTCGCGTGCAAGTGCAACCCGGCGACGGCGCGCTGATCGGCGGCTTCGTCATCCAAGGCCCCGCCTACAAACGCGTGCTCATCCGCGGCATCGGGCCGACGTTGAAAGTCTTCGGCGTCGCCGCAGCCTTGGCCGATCCCCTGCTCACCATCGTCAATGACAAGCAAGCGATCGTCGCCACCAACGACACGTGGTCGGCCGGCACCGAGACGGCCGCGCTCGTCGCCGCGACGGCCAGCGTGGGTGCCTTCGCACTCGTGCCCGGCACCGAAGACGCCGCGATCCTCATCACCCTCCCGCCGGGCGCCTACACCGTGAAGATCGAAGGCAAAAACGGCGCCACCGGCGTCGCCCTCCTCGAGATTTACGAGGTGCCGTAGCCCGCGCGCCCGCGCGGCGTCACCGGGGCGCCGCCGCGAGCGTCGCCAAAATCGCCTTCTGCATGTGGAGGCGATTCTCGGCTTGGTCGAAGATGATCGAGCGCGGATTATCCAAAACGTCCTGCGTCACTTCCTCGCCCGCATGCGCCGGCAGGCAATGCATGAAGAGGGCATCTTTCTTGGCCGCCGCGAAAATTTTCCCCGTCACCACGTAGGGCGACATCACGCGGATGCGTTCTTTGGTCTCCTCCTCTTTGCCCATGCTGACCCACACATCGGTGTAGACCACATCGGCGCCGCGCACCGCCTCCAGCGGATCGGTCGTGAATTGGTAGTCGGCACCTCCGGGAAATGTCTCTTTCGCGAGCTGCGCTTGAAACTCCGCCGACGGCGCAAACTCCTTGGGTCCCGCGAGCGAGATGTTCATGCCAAACAGATTTGCCCCGAGAATCCACGAGTTCGCCATATTGCAGGCCGTGTCACCGAGAAAGGCGATTTTCCGGCCGCGCAACGATTCGACGAGCTTCGCGCCCGTCCGGCCCTTGGCCCAACGCTCCGTCATCGTAAACGCGTCAGCGAAAATCTGACACGGGTGCAGAAAATCGGTGAGCGCGTTGACCACCGGCACACTCCCCGCAGCCGCCAGCCGCTCCACCTCACCATGATCGAAGGTGCGCACGATCAGCCCATGGACAAACCGCGACAGCACCCGCGCCGTATCCTCAACCGTCTCACCGCGGCCGAGCTGAATGTCGTTCTTATTCAGAAAAAGCGGATTGCCGCCGAGCTCATGAATGCCGACCTCAAACGAAACCCGCGTGCGCGTCGAAGACTTGGAAAAAATCATCGCCCACGTTTGGCCCGCGAGCGGTCGCGGTGCGCTGCGGGTGCCGCGCTTCCGTTTCAACTCGCGCGCCAAGGCAAATAGTTGGGGCAATTCGGACCGCGCAAAGTCGGTCTCTTTAAGGAAGTGCTTCATTAAAAATAAAAGATTTAAGCCTGCGGCGTGCCGCCCACGAGGGAAAAATCAAGGATCGGCTCAGGCTTTAGCCGAAAGCACCGCACGGAAAATTTCGACAGATTTCGACAAATCAGCAGAGGTGACGTTGAGCGGCGGGAGCAGGCGGACGACATTACCCCCAGCGGGTGCCGCTAAGAGGCCGCCCTCGGCCAACGCCTCAATCCACGGCCCAGTCTCACCCGTCATCTCGAGGCCGATATGAAAGCCGCGCCCGCGCACGTCGCGCACATGCGCTGGGAAATCGGCAGCAAGTTCCTTCAATGCGACGAGCCACGGCGCCCCAAGCCGCGTGACGTTTTCCAACAGGCGCTCCTGCTCGATTACGTCCAGCACCGCCAGCGCGGCAGCACACGCGAGCGGCGTGCCGCCAAACGTCGTGCCGTGCGTTCCAGGCGTGAAAAGATCGGCTGAACGCTCGCCCACCCAGATCGCGCCGATGGGAAAGCCGCCGCCCAGGCCCTTGGCCATCGCGATCGCATCCGGTCGCACCCCGGCCGGCTCGAAGGCGTAAAAGGTCCCCGTGCGCCCGATGCCGCATTGCACTTCGTCGAGCAGCAGGAGCAGATTATTTTCATCACAGAGCCGGCGCAGGCCGCGCAGGAATTCCGGCGTGCACGGATTGATCCCGCCGTCGCCCTGGATCGACTCAACAATGATCGCAGCGGTCGCATCGTCGATGAGCGCGGCGAAGCTCGCCACGTCATTGAGTTCACCGAAGGAAAAGCCCGACACCAGCGGGCGGAAGCCGCGCTGGACTTTGTCCTGCGGGGTCGCGCTCATGCCGCCGAACATCCGGCCGTGAAACGCTTTTTTTGCAGCGATGACCTTGAAGCATTTCCCTTCCTCGCCGCCGGCCTTCCTCATGCCGTGCAGACGGGCGAGCTTGAGGAGCGCTTCGTCGGCCTCACCGCCGCTGTTGCAGAAAAATACCCGGCCCGGCCCGGCGTAGCCGACGAGGCGGCGCGCGAGCTCCCCTTGGTGGGGATTGCGAAAAAGATTACTGACGTGAATCAGCTCGCCCGCCTGGCGCTGCACACTCGCGACCCAGTGCGGGTGACAGTGACCCAACGCGCTGACCGCGATCCCCGAGGTAAAATCCAGATAACTGATACCCGCATCGTCCCACACCGTGGGGCCACTGCCGCGCACGAGCGTCAGCCGCGCGCGCGCATAATTCTTCATGACATGCGCGTCGTAGACTTCGGCAGTGCTGGTGCGGACAATGGCGGGAGCGGTCATAGGCGTGAAAGTGAAAATGAAAGTGAAAGGATGAAGAAGCCTTTTCGCGTCCTACTGTTCACTTCCCCTCCCCTTTCACTTTCACTCTCACCTTCACTTTCCCTGCACTCAGCCGTGCACAATTTCCGTGCCGATACCGTGGTCGGTAAAAATCTCCAGCAACAACGAATGCGGCAATCGTCCGTCGATGAAGTGCACGCGCTGCACGCCTTCCTCCAGCGCGCGGATCGCACTCTGCACTTTCGGCCGCATGCCTTTGTCGATCACTCCGCGTTTCTTGAGGTCGTCAACTTGGGAAATCTTCAGCGTTGAAATCAGCGAGGCGACATCCGGCGGATTCGCGAGCAATCCCGGCACGTCGCTCATGTAGACCAAGCGACGCGCCCGGAGCGCGCTGGCCACGCGACCGGCGACGAGATCTGCATTCACATTGTAAGGCTTGCCGTCATGGCCTTCCGCGACCGGCGAGATGATCGGAATGAATCCGTCGCCAATTTCTTTCTTGATCAGCTTCACCTTCACTTCGGTCACATCCCCGACGTAACCGAGGTCAACCGCGTTGCCTTCATCGTCCACGATAAGTTTTTCACACACCAGCACCGTGTCACCGGGGAGGCCCTTGGGCTTTCCTTTCGCGGTGGCGACGGCGTCGCACACGTCCTTATTGACGATTTCATCCAGGGTTTTCTTCACGACGGCGATCGTCGCGGCGTCGGTCACCCGGTGTCCGTTGACGAAATTCGCTTTCAGGCCCGAGGACTCCATCGCCTTGGTGATCGCCTTGCCGCCGCCGTGCACGACGACAACGTTGATGCCGCACGCCGCGAGAAACGCGATGTCGTAGGCGACGCGGGTACGGGCCACGGGATCGGGATCATCCATAAAACTCCCTCCGTATTTAATGACAAACGTGGAGCCACGAAAATCTTGAATGTAGGGGAGTGCTTCGAGCAGCACCTTGGTCTTGGCGGTTACTTCAGCGACGTTCATTATGGTTCAAAGCGCGCGGCCAACAGCCGCAGCAAGGTGGAGAAATCGGAGAGGAGCGTTCACTGTTTTATTTTCGAAAATTCGACTAAGGCACGTGCGGCGCGCATTTCCACAAAAAATTTCTCGCACGACGCGCTGGAGCCCAACACTTCTTCGTGGTGCCTAGCACCAATCTCACGTTTCCCAATCGCGATTCACACCGCGCGTGGCTCGCCTCCCAGGCGGCGCTGCCAGCAGGCTTCCGTGTCGGCACGACACGGTTCGATTTCGTGCCGCGCGAGGCACCGAAACCAGCGAAGATGACACTTACGCTGATCGCCTTAGACCGCCCAACGCCGGATTTCGCGGCGGCATTCACCAAAAATGCATTTCCCGGTGCCCCGATTATCGTCGGCCGCAAGCGCCTCAATGCGCCTGCACTCGGTGCCATTATCATTAATAATAAGATCTCCAACGTGTGTGCACCGGGCGGCGTCGAGACCGCGGAACGCGTGTGCGGGGAGGCCGCGCGATTGCTCGGGCTCGCTCCCACGGCCGTGTTGCCGAGTTCGACCGGAGTGATCGGTTGGTCGCTGCCGACCGACGCCATCCTCGCGGCGTTGCCACAGGCGGTGTCCGCGCTCGCCGGCGGCACGATCTTGCCCGCCGCCGAGGGCATCGTGACGACGGATCTTTATCCGAAAATCCGCCGCGCCGACGTCGGCGGCGGCAGCATCGTCGGCATCGCCAAGGGCGCGGGCATGATCGAACCCAACCTCGCGACCATGCTCGTCTATGTGCTCACCGACCTCGCGGTGCCCCGCGGTGAATTGCGCGCCATGTTGGCCAAAGCCATCGACGCCAGTTTCAATGCCATCAGCATCGACAGCGACACGAGCACGTCCGACACGGTGGCGTTGATCTCTTCGGGACGTGTGCCGTGCGAGGATTTTGGAGCATTCGAACGCGGCTTGCACACGGTGTGTCGCGATCTCGCCGAAGATGTTGTGCGAAATGGCGAAGGCGTCCGTCACGTGATTCGCGTGCGCGTCACCCAAGCTGCGAGCCCCGTCCTCGCGCGGGCACTCGGCAAGGCCATCGTCAACGCCCCGCTCTTCAAGTGTGCCGTCGCCGGCAACGACCCCAACGTCGGCCGCCTCGTGCAAGCCATCGGCAAGCACATCGGTGCCTTCGCCCCACAGACGGATCTCTCGAAACTGCGCGCGGCCATGGGCGGAGTGGATATTTTCGCGAACGGAGTTTTTCAGCTCGATCCCAGCAAAGAGGCGGCACTCATTACTCACCTCCGCGGCGCCGAGCTCTACGCGAGCGCCGCACCGAAGGACGGCGTCTTCTCCGCTCCGATCGACTTCCCGCCGCACGAACGATGCGTGGAACTGGAAATCGAAGTGGGTAACGGCGCGGCGTCCGCGACCGTACTGGGCGGCGATCTCACCCACGAATACGTGAGCGAGAACGCGGATTACCGGAGCTAAGCCGGGAGCGTGGCAGGGCGTCCCACCCCTGCTTCCTAGGACTCACGCGCGAGCCGCCCGGACGACTCAAACGAGCCCCGCCGTCTCTTCGAAGCCGAACCATAAATTCATGATCTGCACGGCTTGGCCGCTGGCACCTTTCATGAGATTATCCTCGGCGGAGGTGATCACGAAATTTCCGGTGCGCGGGTCATGGACTGCGGAAATATCGATGCGGTTCGTGCCGACGACGTGCGCGGTATCCGGGGTTTCACCCGCCGGCAAAATCTGGACGAAGGGCGCCTGGGCGTAGGCCTGCCGCCACGCCGCGTAAACATGCTCAACCGTCGCCCCAGGCGCCGCCGGCACCGTAATCGTCGTCGCGATGCCGCGGCGCATGGGCGCGAGGTGGGGGTTGAACTGGATAATCGTCGGCGCGCCCGTGTGCAACGCGAGCTGTTCTTCCACCTCCGCGAGGTGGCGGTGTTTCACCAGCCCGTAGGCTTTCGCGCTCTCGGCCCGCTCGCAAAAGAGAAACGCTTCTTCGGCTTTTTTGCCGGCCCCACTGACACCGCTGAAAGCGTTCACCACAATATGCTCACGCGTGACGACCGCCGCTTTGAGTAACGGCACGAGCGGCACCAAAATACTCGTCGGATAACAACCCGGTGCCGCGATGAGCTTCGCCTCCGTTTTCCACGCGGGCGCCGTGAGCTCGGGCAACACGAATCGCGCCGAGGGCAACAGCCCGGGCGCATGGTGCTCGCCGTAATATTTTTGGTAGGTCGCGAGATCGGCGATGCGGAAATCGGCGCTCAGGTCGATCACCCGCTTGCCGGCGGCAACGAGTGCCTGCGCGTAAATCGCTGCGGCGCCGTGCGGGAGCGCGAGGAAAAACAACGCACTATCCCCGGCCGCCAGCGCGACCGGGTCGGAATCGACAAACGTCATCCCACGATCGATGCCCCGGACCGCAGGCATCACGGACGCGAGGGATTTTCCCGCGTGCGTGCGTGACGTCACCGCCGCAAGCGTCACCCGTGGGTGCCCCAGAAGCAGTTTGACCAAAATTTCGCCGGAATAACCGGCCGCGCCGACAATGCCTACTTTCATCATAATGAGCGGGTGATCTGCATCCGCCCCGATGACCGGGTCAAATCACAAACCGCCCCAAACGAAAACCGCCCGCACGTTTCCGTGCGGGCGGTTGTGCTGGCAGCGCACCGCGCGCTGCAACCTGCTTAGAACGCGTGGCTGTAGCTGATGGTCACGACGCCGCGACCGACCGCGAGCGAGTTGGCGCCCTTCGGGGAGCTCCCCTGCTTGATAAACGCGTCGCGGCCCTCGATGTAGGCGAAGCCGACCGTGAGCTTGGACTCTTTCGTCAGCTGAAACGGCGACGCGACGCCCAGCTGCCAATAGTCGCCCCACGCCTTGACGCCCGGGGTCGTGTTGTTGGCCGCTTCCGTAACCCGGTAGGTGCCGATCTGGCCGGTGAAGTCGAGCTCAGTGCCCAAATCCTTCAACGGGAGAGCATAGGCGGCGGTGAGCTCATAGGTCGGGCCACTCAGCACGACATCGTAATAATACTTCGGGGTCAGCTTGACGCCGGCCACCGTGTAGTTGGCGGCGAGGCTCGGTTCAGAAGTCGAACGATAGTAACCGGCATTCGTCGGCGCCTTCGGGAACACATAGAACGTGAAACCGGGCACGATCGTCAGATCCTTGCTCACCGCAAAGGTGTAGGATCCGTAAAGGTCGAACTCGGGAGCGGAGGAATCCTTCACCTTGTCCTTAAACGGGAGGTTGGACCAGAGACCGGCCGTAAAATCGCCAGCGGCGACTTCGACGGAAGGCTGCCAGGACGGACCGCCGAGGCGTTGGCCGCGGAACATATATTGGGATACAGCCGAGAACGTGCTGGTCACCGCGTAAGCGGGAGCCGCAGCCGCGGGCGCCGCCGGGGCCTGCGCCCGAATCGTAACAGTGCCCACCGCAGCAAAGCTGAGGAGGGAGAGGAGGACTTGCTTGGTCATTGGTAGTTAGGTTGGTGTTCTGTTTGAGTGACCATCCGTGAGGATAATCAGCGCCAATAGAGCAAACCGCGCGCGGATTGTTCCAGCGCAATTCGTGGCATACAAAATTTCGCCCACCTCCAGCGTGCGCCGTCGCCGAGAATCGTTCGCCGAGAGTCCACCGCCGACATGCGTCGCATGAACCCGACCTGACCTGACCTAGGTGTCATAAAAATAAATCAAACGCATAACTGGCAAGAATGCTGCTAAAGGGGGCCTCAGACGGAACTGATTCCTAAGTTCCCAAAGCAACTAACCTACTACACCAGCCAATGAAATCACGTATCACAATCGCGGCGGCCCTGACGCTCGCCTCTTCCCTGCCGGCCTTCGCCGATGTCAAAGTCAACGATTCGCTCTCTGTCGGTGGCTACGCTGCGGGATCGTATCGCAACACCAAATCCGACCCGGGAACCGCCGTCGACAAGTTCGACCTCGACGCTGCAAAAACCCTCTTCACGGGTTCTTTCAAGCCCGTCACCGGCGTGGTGAGCCTCTATTATCAGCCCGGCGCTCCGAGCGACGTCACCCTGCTTGATGCCTACGCCACCGTCGATGTCGGCAGCGGCATGAGCGTGACCGCCGGCAAGTTCCTGAGCTACCTTGGCTACGAGGCATTCGATATTCCAAATATGTCCCAGGTCTCTTACGCCAACGGTGATTTCCTCGGGCCAATCCCCGGCTACCACTCCGGCGTGCGGCTCGACGGCGGCGATAAAGACACCGGCTGGGGCCTTGCGCTCGTCGATTCCGTCTACTCGGGACCCAATTACCTCAAGGGCGACGGCGAGCTAAAGCGCAATGCCGGCTTCGAGGGCTACTTCACCTACAAGGCCATTCCCGATGTCACCCTCTGGGCTGGCTTTGCCTACGACACCAAGGGCAACGTCATCCACAAGAATGACGAAATCCTCACCATCAATTTCTGGGCCAGCTACAATCTCACCAAAGAAGTGACCGTCGCTGCCGAGTGGGTTTCGAAAGACGGCGGCAAGGGAGACAAAGGCTACAACTGGCTCCTCTTCCTCAACTACGCCATCGACAAGAACTGGTCTTCTGCTTTCCGCGTCAGCGGCGAGAAGCTCAGCAACGACGGTCCCGGCTTCACCAAGCTCACCGCCGCCCCGACCTACAAGATCAATGACAATTTCTCGGTTCGCGCCGAGCTGTCTTACTACGACTACAGCAAGCACACCGCCAAAAACGCGACGTTCTTCGCCGTCCAGTCGATCTTTAAGTTCTAAGCCCCGCGCGGCCCACCGCCGCTGTCAGTCGTTTTTCCACGGTGGTCGCGCGTTTCCGCGACCACCGTTTTTTTCGCCCGCGCCCAGCGCGGTCAATCCCCCCTCTTCCCCACTTCGTTAAATTTCCACCGCTTTAGCGGCGGCAGGGCTACTGCCTTACCTCCGCATCTCGCCCAGCCCACCTCCCGTCCCAACATGATCACGAAATTCACTAAACTGCTCGGCGCCGGCGCACTCGCGCTCGGCGCGTCATTCGCCACTGCTCACGCAGCCGAAACCGTCAAAGTCGGCGTCCTCCATTCCCTCAGCGGCACCATGGCTATCAGCGAAACCTCGCTGCGCGATGTGCTGCTCTTCACCTTCGACGAGATCAACGCCAAGGGCGGCATCCTCGGCCAGAAGATCGAGCCCGTCGTCGTTGACGGCGCTTCCAACTGGCCCCTCTTCGCCGAGAAAGCCAAACAGCTCCTCGAGCAAGACAAGGTCGCCGTGACCTTCGGTTGCTGGACCTCCGTTTCCCGTAAATCCGTTCTTCCGGTTTACGAGAAGAACAACGGCCTCCTCTTCTACCCCGTGCAATACGAGGGCGAAGAAGAATCCCAGAACGTCGCCTACACCGCCGAGGCCGTTAACCAGCAGGCCACGCCCGCCGTCGACTACTACCTCGCGGAAGGCAAAAAGAAATTCTACCTGCTCGGCACCGACTACGTGTATCCACAAACCACGAACCTCGTGCTCCTCGAGTATCTCCTCAGCAAGGGCGTCAAACTCGAGAACATCGGCGGCGGCTTCAAGAGAGACGAATCCGGCAAGATCATCGCCGCCGGCAAATACACGCCTTTCAGCCACACCGATTACCAACAGATCATTGCAGAAATCAAACAGTTCGCCGCCTCCGGTGATGCCTGCGTGATCTCCACCCTCAACGGCGACACCAACGTGCCTTTCTTCAAGGAATACGCCGCGGCCGGTCTGACCGCGGAAAAGTGCCCAGTCGTTTCGTTCTCCATCTCCGAGGACGAATTCCGCGGCCTCCCCGCCAAACAGCTCGTCGGTCAGCTCGGCTGCTGGACCTACTTCCAGTCCATCAACACGCCGGCCAACAAAAAATTCGTCGCCGACTTCCAAGCGTGGCTCAAGACCACCAAAGCCCCCGGCGTCGTCAAAGAAGGCCGCGTGACTTGCTCGCCCATGGTCCTCAGCTACGTCGGGGTTTACCTCTGGAAAGCCGCCGTCGAAAAGGCCGGCTCCTTCGATGTCGATAAGGTCCGCGCCGCCTACAAAACCGGTCTCTCGTTCGACGGTCCGGGTGGCAAGGTCACCACGCAAAAGAACATGCACGTCACCAAGAACGTCTTCATCGGCGAAACCAAGGCCGACGGTCAGTTCAAGATCGTGAAGTCCTTCGACAACGTCTATGGCGAGCCCTGGCTCAAGGGTCAGTTCAAGGCCAAATAAGGCGCGTCCGCCTCGCGCTTCACGCAAGGCATCGCAATAACCCAGAAAGTTGCGGGGCGGGCGCTGAAATAGCGCCCGCCCCTTTTGATTGGCACAGTACTAGCAATCATGAATCGCCCCTTAACCATGAATCTTTTCAATCGCACCGTCCGCCTCCTCGCCTTCGCTGCGCTCACTTTCGGCCTCGTGACGCAGGCCGCCGATTCCGCACGCGCGATCATCGCCAAGGCCGCTCTCGCCGAGACCCCCACGCAACGCATCGACACCATCACTTCCCTGATCGGCTCCGGCGAAGAATCGATCGCGGGCCTCCTCGCCGCGTGGAAGGAGGATGCGCTCTTTGTCTACACCGCGCCCGACGGCTCGAAAATTCCCGTCCAACTCTCCGGCGATAAAGACGATAAAGATTCCCAAATCGCTACCCGCATCGACTCCGGCAAACCCCTCCTGTCATCCGACGGTAAATCCCTTCGCCTCGTCGCCAGCACACTCACCGCCGTCGAACACACCAGCGCCCTGCGTCGCGCAATGAAGGCTGTCCTCGACCTCCTGGATCTCTCCACGCCCGACCTCAAGAAGCGCATCAGCGCCATCCAAACCCTTGGCTTCGCCCAAGACGCCGAGAAACTTGCTGCCCTCCAAGCCCGCCAAAAAATCGAGCCCGTTCCGTCGGCGCAACGCGCCCTCCGTGAAGCGATCGCACTCATTGGACTCAAAGACGCCAGCGCCGAGGTCAAACTGGCTTCACTCCAGGAACTCACCGCCCTCCACACCATCGGCAGCGCCGATGCCCTCAAGGCTGCCCTCGCCGACGCCGAAGCCGCCCACCATCCCTCGCTCTCCGCCGCCGCCCGCCTCGCCCTCAACGCCGTCGACAGCCATCTCACCACCGTCAATTTTTTCGGCACCCTCTTCCGCGGACTCAGCCTCGGCAGCATTCTCCTGGTCGTCGCCCTCGGTCTCGCCATCACCTTCGGCC
>Ga0114970_10001737_pt1 | contig 16269 bp, 17 predicted proteins | sample M_140205_XF_Meta_FD_87030 | JGI IMG/M metagenome (GOLD analysis project Ga0114970, IMG submission 87030) | Freshwater microbial communities from Lake Montjoie, Canada to study carbon cycling - M_140205_XF_MetaG | ecosystem: Environmental > Aquatic > Freshwater > Lake | place: Lake Montjoie... | reverse complement strand
TGACCCCATGTCAGGCGGCAGCAGCAGCTTGTTTGGTGTGCTGTTCACAAAGGTGCTGGGCGTGCTCTTTTTCCTAGGTGGAGGGTTCTTCTCCTTCCTGACCATCATGTACGACAGCTACATCACCTGGCCTGTGTTTTCGTATTTCCCGACCTTCCAGCCAGGCTTTGCCATGACCTGCCTCGGCCTGCTGGACAACATCATGGGGCTGATCATTACCTTCTCGGCGCCGATCATCATCGCCATGTTCATCGCGGAGTTCGGGCTGGGATTGATGAACCGTTTCAGCCCGCAGCTAAACGTGTTCTTTCTGGCCATGCCGGTGAAGAGCGGCATCGCATCGCTCCTCATCATTTTCTATCTCGTCTTCCTGCTCGGCTTCTTTAGAGAGCAGATCATGACTCCTCAGAAGTGGAGTCTCTTCTACCACGGTTTCTTCAAGTAACTCACCATGAGCGAGAAGACGGAGCCACCAACACCGAAAAAGCTTCGCGATGCCCGCCAGAAGGGCCAGATCGCGAAGAGCCAGGACGTGACGGCAGCGGCACTAACGGTGGCCAGTTTCGTGACCATCTCCGTTCTATGGCCCTCCTATGTGGAGGAGTGCAAGGCGCTCATTCTGCTGCCAACGGCATTCTACACTCAGCCCTTTCGTGAGGTAGTGGATGAGGTGCTTTTCGGCATCGTCATCAAGATCCTGCTGCTCTCTGCGCCCATGCTGGTGGTAGTGATGGTCGTTGGCATTGCCTTCAACTATGTCCAAGTCGGCTTCCTGCTCACCATGGAGCCGATCAAGCCTGAGTTGAAGAAGCTCAACCCGCTCGACAAGGCGAAGCAGATGTTCTCGATGAAGAACATCATCGAGTTCCTCAAGAACGCGACCAAGGTTATCATCATCGCGGTGCTCATTTACATCGTGACGAAGAACTCGCTCGATCCGCTCACGCGCATCCCCTATGCCGGGGAGGAAGGGGTGCTGTACAGCTTGAAGCCCATGCTCAGCAATCTGGCGATCAACATCACGATGGTTTACATCGCCATTGCGGCTGCGGATTACTTCTTCCAGAAGTTCCAGCATATCAAACAGCTCAAGATGAGCAAGGATGAGGTAAAGCGCGAGTATAAGGAGAGCGAGGGAAATCCCGAGATCAAGGGCAAGCGCAAACAGATCCATCAGGAAATGGTGATGAATGACACTATGGAACGAACCCGAAAATCTAGCGTCGTCGTAACTAATCCTACTCATCTAGCCATCGCCATTTATTACAAAGAGGAAGATAACAAGATGCCCGTCGTTCTCGCCAAGGGTGAGGACGATGTCGCTCGCCGCATGGTGGAGGTGGCGAAGGAGGAAGGGATCCCTGTGATGCAGCACATCCCTCTGGCGCGTGCCCTTTATGAGAAGGTGGACTTGGATCGCTATGTTCCCGCCGACCTCATTGAACCGATGGCGGAAGTCCTCCGCTGGGTGAAGGAATTTCATGAGCAGCAGCACTGAAAGCTCCCGAGCATCAAGTAAGGCATTCAAGGCCTGCGTTGAACCGCATCAAGGCAGCGCCGATGTCGACTGGCTGCATGCTCGGATGACTGAGTTTAAGGCACAGGCAAGTCGAGGTCTGGATCACAAGCCTCTGGCGGTTTCAGGCGCCTCAGCCTTACAACGGATCGCCATGAATGAAGCCGATCAACTGACCCAAGGCTCGCCGTTTTTTGCCTAATACGGCTTTATTAGCCTTGCTTCGACTCTCGCTCACAGTTTAACTTCATTTAGCCTTTACTTCTACCATCATGCCAGATGCCGATCCACGCCTCGCCTCCCTTCTCAGCGCTCTTGGCGCGCACATTGGTCTGCCGAACCTCGCGCTGAGTGACGACAATATCTGCCGCATCGTGCTGGATGGCAGCCTGGTGATCGACATCGAGCATCAGCCGGGGTCGGACAATGTGCAGGCCTTCTCCGTCGTGGGACCGCACCCTGGCGACAATGTGCGGCTGCTGCACAAACTGCTGGCGGGCAATCTTTTTGGCCAGGGCACCGGAGGTGCTGTCCTCGGCTTGGATGAGCAGCGTGGTGAGGTGCTGCTTTGCCAGCCTTTTGATCTCGCGCTAACGACCTCCGAGCGATTCATCAGCACCATGGAGGCCTATGTCGGCTATGCACAGGCATGGACCTCTCGGGACTGCGCGCCAGTTGCTGGCGCAGCACCGCACGCTGCATCGTCTGCAGGTCCACCTTGTCCTTGTCGGTCAGGCGGGAGGTGTCCGCTGAGGCCAGTTGCTTGGAAACTTCTGTCAGTTGATCGTCAGAAAGCTTCCCGAGCTCCACCGGCGCCGCAGGTTCCAGAGCCCTTGCAACCACGCATCCTCCGCCACCGAGACTGGGTCTGGGGAACCCGTGTGGACGTTCCGCGCCTTTACGATATCGCTAGCTACATCGACGAGACGACGGACACACCGGTCGAGGATTTTTTCCTCCTCGGTCATGATGGCTATGGAACGAACTCGTGGTTCCTCCACTGCTACCTCCAGCATGGGCCGCTCAGTGTCTTCATCCAGACTCCCTGGGGTGGCGCGTATGCGGATGCGAAGCGCGTGATCGATGCGGTGCAGCGCCGCTTTGTGCTGCTGGAGCGCCTTCTGGTGGCCATGGATCAGGCGCTGATGGGCGGGCATTCGCTGCCAGGGCGCCTCATTGTCCAGCAGAGCTCGGTCGAGTCACCGCGCTGGGGCTGGCATGCAAGTGATCAACCCGTGACCTGGCAGGAAGAGTTTGCCAATGCCATGACGCCCGCCCTCGAGTCTTTGCAAAGCCATACCCTTCATCGCCCATGAACCTCCACGAACATACCAACGAACTGCTCCAACGCGTCGCCGAAGACATCCTCCCTGATGCACTCAGTGGTGATCCCTTGAAACTGACCGACGAGAACCAGTGCATCCTCACGCTCGACGAAAAGATCATTGTGATGATCTATCTCGATGAAACCACAAGCACGTTAATCCTGACAGTGCCGATCACCAAGCTGCCAGACGATGTGTCGCGTGGTGCGGTCATGCTGGAACTACTGCGCGCGAACTACTGCTGGAACCTCACCCAAGGCGGCACGCTGGGAGTTGACCGCACGACAGACCTGATCTGCCTGAACTATCTGGTGGACCTGCCGCTGGCGGAGCCTGCGCAGATGCCGCAGATCATCAGCAAGCTGGCCGCTGTGAGCCAGCACTGGATGAATGTCATCGCTGAAATGAGCAGCGATACGGAAGACGCCATTCCTGCGGACGCGGGCTCCATGATCCGCGCCTGATCGGGCCTAGCCAATTTTGCTTAAAACGAACGGAAAACCTATTCCACTTCGAACACCATGTCTGTTCATTTTCAACAACCTCTCCTCGGTGGCATGCCTCTCATGCCACACGATCAGGTCCAGGACGCGGGGCAACACAACGTGCCCCAGCAAGGTGCCTACATTCCTCCTCAGCTCGGCGGCCAGCTCCCGCAGGCGCCCCATCTGGCGCAGCAGCAGGGTGGGCAGCAGATTCCGCAGCCCAGCATTCACATGCGCCGTTTCAGTGCCGTGCTTGTGGGCGTGGGGAGTGCTTTTCGCGCTCTGCTGGCCGTGGGCACCCTGGGTATTTCTGAAGGTCTGAAGGCACTGGGTGGAAAGATCGCGGACGCCATCACCACAAGCAGCCGTCATCAGGGGCCGATCGCCATCAATCTGCCGAATGGAGGTGGATTGGTGCATGTGGATCCCAGCATTCTGCCGGGTCGCATCCCGAAAGGCATGACGCAGTTGCAGATGCAGCAGGCGCTGCAAGACAAGGTCGATGCAGGATATCAGCTCGTCTCCAGTCTCACGGCGGACACGCACAACGGAGCCCCATGCACGCAAAAGGACATGACAGACATCATGTTCTTCCTCCAGGTGAAGGCGGAAGGTTCCAAGGGCAGCTTTTCCGAAGGCGCCTTCAACATTGCGGATCCAGGAGGCCGGATCAAAACCTTCCTGGATTCCAACAATAGTGCTTATCAGCGTGACTCATCCCACATCACGGCCTTCCAGACGACAGGTGGTCAGGGGCATCGCGGCATCGATGCAAACGGCGGAGGTCCGAACTTTGACAAAACACTGCCGCATGGCATGAAGACGCTTCTCTATGGAGGTATGCCCACCAATCCCGCGCTGAAGATGCCGGAGGATCGTCTCTACCTGAAGATTGAGAGCCACGGTGCATGGCTCACCAAGCCGCGCGGCGGGGACGATGCCGGCGGTCCGCACCGCACAGGCAACCGTCATGATGTTGGAGCCTTCCTGGGACATAGTCTGTCCTTCATTGCCACACGTGGCCAGGGCTCGGCTGCCGGCACGTTTAAAGAACGCATTCCGGACACCGTCAAGAATGCCTATGTCAGCCTCACAGAGCGCATTGGTAATCCGGCGAAAGCGACGCTCGGTCTGGGCGATCCTACGGGCACGGCCAGTGGCATACGTGTGATGCTCGAAAATGTGGATCAGGCGCTGACGCAGGTGCTGCCAGGATCACAGGATGAAAAGGATCTCCAGTTCTTTGCCACTCATATCCGGCAGAACTATAACCATTGCGATGTGCGTTTTGGCAATGAGGTCATCTTCAGTGCTCTGGACATGGCTTGATGACAGGCCATCCGCCTAACCGTCTGTTATTGGCTCATGGCAGGCGGCAATGAACGGGGAGGGAGAGCTGGAAGCTTGCACCACCTTCAGGCTGCCACGGCATCGAGAAGCAGACGGATCTCCTGTTCAATGTCCGCAGGATCCTCCACGGTCTGGGCGATCTCGTGGCGGAGCACTTCGCCATAGCGCTTTCTCATGCGGAAGACTGCGACCGCGACGGTGCCCGAGCTCATGCCGAGCTGCTGTCCCAGGCCCTGATAGGAGTCTGGATTCGAACCTCCAGCCAGGAACGGCTGAAGGGCATTGAACAAGTTCACTTTCCCTTGTCTCTCGTAGTCACGCTTCAGAGCGTCCAGCGCGCGCTGGAGGAGGTTTTCCGCCCAGCTTCTTTGAAACAATTTCTCGGGCGTGTCGGGATGGGCGATCTCACGCTCATAGCGTTCCTCACCTTCATTGGAGTCCACGGGGACAAAGGTGATGCGGCCCCCGCGCTTCTCGGCGCGGTTTTTGCGTGCCTCATTGCTGACGAAGTGCCTCACGGCGCCGAGCAGGAAGGAGCGGAATCTGCCACGCTCGGGATCGGCATGAGAGAGCACATTGTTTTGCAGCACGTGGACAAAGAAGCCCTGGGCCAAATCCTGTGAATCTTCCGGCGAGTAGCCCTGGCGGCGCACAAAGGCATAGATGGGATACCAGCAGGCACGGCAGATGTCCTCGAGATCCTTTTTAGAACGCTGGTCCGAGTCGTCCGCAGCACGGAAAACCATGCTCCACCGGGTTGCGGAAAAAGCCTCGGGCCCCCGAGCCTGGTCATAAACCTTGCTGGGAGCATCGTCGATAGAGCTGTCGTCAGCCGCCATGACCGGGTGTTATATGGCGTGCCACTTCTGCGCAACCATGTTTTACTTAGATTTTGTCAGTCGATGCAGCGAAGCATCTGCTCACGGACAGAGTTCAGAGGCGTGCTCCAGTCGCCAAGCGCAGGCTGGCGGAAGAGGCGCATGACACCGGGATACCAGGGCGTGTCTGCGCGGTGGAGCATCCAGCGCATGTCGGGATCAAAGGGCAGGGTGACCCAGACCTGCTGTCCCATCGCTCCGGCGAGGTGAGCCACGGCGGTGTCCACGCTGATGACGAGATCCATCTGGGAGATCAGCGCGGCAGTCTCGGCGAAGTCATGGAGTGCGTTTTCCCATGTTTGAATGGGCAGGCCGGAGAGCGCGGGGCGGTCGCTCTCTAGAATTACTTTTTGCAGGCAGTGAAACTCGGCGTCCTGAGTCAGCAGGACCTGCATTTGATCCAGCGGGATGCTGCGGTGTTCCTGGCCCTTGTAGTGAAGGTTTCCGCCTGACCAGACGAGGCCGATGCGGGGACGCGTCTTCGGACCCAGCCTGGCTGCCCATGCTTCGCGATGCAGGGCGGGGGCGCGAAGGTAGGGAAGGTCGGCCGTGAGCTGGTCCACGGACTGCCGGAAGGCGCCGGGCAGGCTCATCTGCGGGCAGTGGCAGTCAAACTCGGGGAGCGGCTGCAGGTAAGGCGTCAGCTCAATTGAATCAAAGCTCTCACGCAGGAGCGGGATGAGACCCACTTGTGCCTCAAGGATCACCCGTGCACCTTGCTGAACCAACAGTGGTGCATAGCGGCAGAACTGGATGACGTCGCCAAGACCCCCATCGACGTTCACCAGCAGTCGTTTTCCCTCCAGCGGGCCTTCACCCAGCCAGAGCGGCTTGCCAACCTCACGGAATTCTTTGCCATGCCGGTCAGATTTCCAGCGCCACTCAAACATGGGCCAGCCGTTTTCGAAGTCGCCCGTCAGCACCAGGATCTCGGCCTTGTTCCACCAGGCGTCTGCGTAGTCGGGAACAAGGGTGGTCGCACGATCGCAGCATTCGATGGCTTCGGTGAGGCGGCCGAACTCACGCAGCACGATGCTTTGGTTGTAGTGGGCCTCGGCATAGTCGGGGCGAATGCGCACGGCTTCGCGATAGCTCGCGAGTGAGTCTTCGAGTCTGCCTAACTGGCGCAGGACATGCCCGCGATAGTTCCACGTCTGGGCACCCTTGGGACTGATCTCTAATGCACGATCATAACTTGCGATGCTTTCGTCGAGAAGCTCCAAAGATCGCAGGACAATACCTCGGTTCTTCCAGGCATTACCGTACTCCGGCCGAATCTTCACAGCTCGATTATAATCATCCAAAGCTTCCTGATTTCTTCCCATTTTCGTTAGAACGATAGCCCGGTTATTGAAGGATTCTGGAGTGTTCGGCTGGATTGTTAGGGCTTGAGTAAAGCATTCCAGCGCCTCGCTAAACCTGCTTAATTGAGATAGAACCACTCCTTTTTGGCTATGGATTTCAGCAACATTTGGATTCGCTTTGAGGGCTAACGAAAAGCATTCAATAGACAGGACGTAGTGGCCATCTTGAGCATGGATCATGGCTAGGCCTGCCAGCGCGTAGCAATTCGTGGGGGACAGACGCAGTAGGTCTAGATAACCAGTTCTGGCCTCATCCAGCCGTCCACTTTGATGTAAACATCTTAAGTCATTTAGATGCTTATCTTGATGATCTTGACTCATGAGAGGCGATATTGAAGGATAGTCAGGGCTTGATGAATAGATTCCCAACCAATGACCGCCAGAAAAAGCCGACGGCAAACAAGAGCCAGCCCTGCCAGGTAGGTAGAATGAGAAAAGCGAAGATCAATGCAGGGAAAGCCAGACATTCCAGCCAGAGTTTGATACGCTCGGCACGTGTATTCGTGGGCAAAATGGCACGAGCGAGGTGGTGCCCAAATGTGATGCTTAAAATACCAGCAAAGATCTTGCGCCAAAGAGCCGTGTCTTCGGGAAGTACTACCAAGACCAAGATGAGGCAGGCAATGCCAAGCAGTGTGTGTAAGACGAAGGGATGGGTGGACTTGGACTGCATGCTGATTTGGAAATTTACACTCCGACTTTCACAGGAGTTTGTTTGAGCGGGTCGGAGTCAGTATGCGAATCAAAGCTAATCTTGTTGAGTTCACGCAGGTCAGGCTTGCCCATGCCAGGTTCAAAGAAGAGACTCATGTTCAGCGCTTCGTCCATAGTGGCCTGTTTTTCAGGATTCGGCCCGAGAAGGAAGTGTCGAGTTGCACGGTTTGTTTGCTCATTTTATCAAGGTCGCATACATTGTCAGCTGACAAATTCATGGTTGCGTCCAGCGGCGAGTCTTGCAGGGTGTTTTCGGGGGAACTCATGGAGATTCCAAAATCTCCGAGCTGGAATTGGCCGCCGCTGCCGAAGAAATGGTAACCGGTTTGATGTCCAAATGAGTCATGCCGCGTTGGTGCTGGATATGCTGAAGGCCAAATGCCATGTCTTGCAGCAGGGTGATGTGCAGAGCTGCCTGTGGATGGCTTTGCCAAGCCAGTCCCTGAGCTGCCAGGCTCGGCTCATCTTGTGAGGTTGATTTTGCGCAGTTCCCTGAAGCTCTCTGCCACACATTTTGAGGCGGCGAAAACACTTCAACCAACGAACCTGACAAAACATGCCGTGCTCATCATTTAGACCTGCGCAGTCAGCGCATCCCGACGGGTCTGGATATAAGACTCGATGTTTCCTTGGAATGCGGGCGAACCGGCGGACATCTTCATCCAGCAAAGGCCCTCTCCGTCGGGAGACTTTACGGACTTGGCCGACAGGTCTTGATACAATTGAGTGATCTCAGGCGGCACGGGAGCATCGGGATTCTCCCGGGTGGAGGTGACGTAGGCATCGATCTTCGTCTGCAAATCAGAAAGATCGGCCACCTCACGCATCTGATCTTGCCCCTCGGTCACGAAGGCGGCCAAGTTATCGAAGACCTCTTTCACAACTGCTCCCGGATCGGTGGATGTGATCGGCTTTTCAATATTTTGGCTCATCCGGATGAGCGACTTGGTAAGGTCTTCGATTTGCTTCTTTGCCTCGGGTGTGCCTTCTGCCTCCAGAGCGACGATCAGGTCGGCGAACTGGGTCTTCGACTGCACCAATCCGTCGAGAGCTTCCGTGCTGGATGCGATCGAGCGCAGGGAATCGGTCATACCATCTGAAGGGCCGGCACCCGTGTAGTCGCGCCAGAGTTTTGACTTTTGTCCTGCTGTGAACGGAACGCCACTCACCGTTTCCCGATTGAAAAAATCGAGAATGCGATTGCTCTTGTTGCGGACTCCGCCGCCTCCTGTGGCTGAGCCGCCCGGACCGTTGATCAGCTCATTAAACGCGTGACCAAAATCGATGCGGCCCACGTGGCCGTCCTTGAGGGCGATCATATTGCCGGGATTCACGTCGTGATCGCCCATCAAAGCCGAGAGCGCGATGTTCCGCTGCACGTCCCGCGAGGCAGTCGTGCCGAGCCTGAGAATCCCATCACCGCTGGGGCCGGAGGAGTCCAGGTGGACCTTGGGATGCTTCTGCCCTTTGGGCAGGGGACCTGCCAGCCCGACGTAAAGCTCCTTCAGGTCTCCTTTCCCCCCGGTGAGGTATTTGGAGGTGACCATCGCTTCATGGGAGTTTCCGTCCTGCCGCAGAGAGACTTCAGGGATCTGGCCCCGGTTGGCGGACCCTACGATAGCGCGCGCCGTATTCGAGGCGATGACCTCGCCATAGTTTTCCGTATTCAATCCGCCAGCCTTCAGTCTGCGGGTCAGCCCCGCATGCGCGATGGAACCTTTGACCTGGTAGAGTTGTTTGCCGATACGATCCTTGGTCCTCCCGCTGCCCGTGGCGCCAACTGAACTTACGAGCTCTTTGCCAGCAAATTGATCCCAAGCACCGTAGTGCTGCTCCGCATCCGGCCGCCATTCCAGCTGCTCGTTGAGCATTTTTTCCCCCACTCTCTTGCCGATCAGCCCGTCAAGCTTTTCTCCCTGGAAACCTCTGGATCCGCCAGCCCTCAGCCCGTTCTCCGCATCGGCCTTCATGGTGGCAATGAAACCCTTGATCTTGCCGCGTATGAGGATCTCCTTGGAAGGGGGTTCATCCATCGGACCGAACAAGTTGTCCTGCTCCGCAAGGCTCTCCGCACTTCCGCCCCTCAGGTCCACGGCATTCGCCAGGTCCTGTTTGAGAGCGGTCAGTTCGCGGCTTATAAAACCCTTGTGAGGGTCCACACTCGCCTCTCTCTCGCGAATCAGCCCGTCAAGCTTCTCTCCCTGGAAACCCCGGCATCCGCCAGCCCGCAGCCCGTTCTCCGCATCGGCCTTCATGGTGCCAATGAAATCCTTGATCTTGCTGCGAATGGGGATCTCATCCATCGGACCGAACAAGTTGTCCTCCTCCGCACGGCTCTCCGCGCTTCCACCCATCAGGTCCACGGCATTCAGGTCCCTTCTGAAATTGGACAGTTGGCGGATTACAAAATCCTTGTGAGGGTCCATTCCCTCTGCAGCATCGTTCCTGGCTCCCAGAAAAAGGAGCTCTGCCTGCGCGAGCAGTTCAGCGTCATCGACGTCATCACTGTCAGCGAGGACCATCAGAACCTCCACGTTTTCGTACTGATAGAAGGGCTCCGTTTGCCCACTTGACACCAAATGCTCTCGGAATGCCGAGCGCATCTCTGGGTCCTCAAGGATATTCTCAACGCGCGAAAAGTGCTCTTTGCTTTCCTTTGGAATTTCCAGAAAAAAGGCCTCCGCCTGCGCAAGCAGCTCAGAATCATCGACTCCATCACTGTCAGCGAGGCCCTCCAGAAACTCCACGCCCTCGTAGCGTTTGAGGGACTCCGTTTGCCCGCTTGAGACCAAATGCTCCCGGAAGGCCGAGTTCATCTCCGGGTCCTCAAGGATATTCTCAATCCGGGAAAAGTGAGCTCTGCCTTTTTCGACTTCCTCCAAGTATTCCTTGCCGGATCCCGGCGCGAGGTAGCTGGCGGAGTTGGCATCCCTCGGCGACAACGCTGACTTCGCGTAGGCATCACTGGCTCCGTTTTTAAAACCGTCGGAGGCGACAAACTTCGCTAGGTTGTCGTTTTGCTTCACCAAATTACTCACCGTGTTCTTTGCGGGAGAGAAAAGGTTGTTCAACATTTCCTTATCCGCCGCCGCTGGCTCCCTTCCTGGGACAATCGCACCGCGGAGGTGTTGAATGTCGTCATATATTTTCGAAGCCATCTCACCGGAAATATTTATCTGATCGGGTCCGGTGGCGTCGTAACCCTGCCCCGGCGGATTCTCGGCTGACTCCACCATCTTGAACATTTCTTCCGCCAGCTTCATCTTTTCATGGGGGTTCTCCGTCTTGGAGAACGCCCTCTCGAGGCACAGAAAATCGAAATTTTCCCTAACAAATTGAGCCGACATACTTTTGCCGAAGGCCTCTCTCAGACTCGGCGTGGACATGATTGTGTCGAGCTCGCCGTAATGCTTTTTAGCGCTTTCAGGGATGGTATCATAAACCACCTTGGACACTTCTTTCAAGACCGCTCCCAGTTCGGTCGAATTGTTCCGATCGTCGATCCTACTCATCAAGGCTTTCGATGTCTCACCCGCACCTTCAGGCATCCGGCGTGAGATGATTTCCTTCACCAGATCCTTGGCAAGGTCCAGCTTCGCCGTGCGAGCTTCACTTCCATAGCTTTTACCGAAGACCCCCTTCATCCTCAATTTTTTATCGGCCGACACGTAGAGCGTATGGGAGCCGTCGGAGTTTTTCTTGGCGCGAAGGTCACCGCCGCCTTTCGCGGTGGCCTGATCTTGGAACTTCTGCAGTTCTTCGACGCTGGTTTTGCCGACCGTGATGCCTCATTGAAATAGGACACCGAGGAGGATTTCAGGAAGCGGCTCGATGCCTCACGATGGGGGACACCGTGATCGAGTTCGCTTTGGTGTTTCTTGGAGAGTTTGGCAAGGCTTGTTTTCGCTTCGGACTCCGCACGGGGGAAGGCGGGCTGGAGTGCAGTGAGTCGATGGAGCCGTAGGCGACTGAGCGAACGTAACGCAAGCCCGCCTTCCCCCCTGCGCGCGCACTCGGGGATGGGGCGCTCTCGGATTCAGTCTCCATGTCCTCGTCCTCGTCCTCGTCCTGCTCGGCTTGGAGCTCGGCTCGCTGCGCGTAGAGCGCCCGTAGTTTGGCTTCGATGCTCGCTCTCATGCTGATGGGGTCGTGGCTGCTGAGCATCGCTTGCAGCTTCTGTCGCTGCTCTTCGCTGAGGTCTTCCCGTGCTAGCAGCCTTGCGCAGGGCGTGCTGGCTTTCTTTTCGTGGTATCGCTTCACTTTGCCGTCGGGTTGCCGCTCTTTGCGCAGCAGCCGGCGTTGCGCGGCGTAGAGGTTGTTCCACACACTCCACTGGCGCAGCGCTTCGTTGAGCGGCTCCACGAGCTCGTAGTGCTCGAAGCGGTCGTCTCCCAGCAGCAGGCGCACGTGGGTGTAGTTCTTTTGTTCGATGTGGGCGTTGTCGTTCTTCCGGTAAGGGCGCGAGCGGCTCAGTTCGATCTTGGGCTCTTGCGCTTTGAAGTGGCTGATAAAGTGCGCGTTTAAGAACTCGGTGCCGTTGTCGAAGTCGAGCTTGGCGATGGCGAAGGGCAGCGCCGCTTGGATTTCGCTGAGTCGTTCGCGCGTGGCGTGTGCGCCCCGGTTCCACACAGCGCGCACTTCGGTCCAGCCGCTGTGGATGTCGGTGGCATCCAGCGCCCAGACGATGGCTCCGCAGAGGCTGCCGCCGCACAGCGCCACCGTGTCTATCTCAAGGGCTCCTGGCGCGGTCTCCGCCCAGGGTTCGCAGCGCACCGCCACCTCCCGCTGCATGGTGGCCAGGGCGCTGCTGGCGATGCGGCGCTTGCGTCCGGCGATGCGGTAAGGAGCCAGTTCGCGGTCGATTTGAGCGGCGCTGATCTGCTCGATGCGCTTGCGTTGGGCTTGGCTCAGGGCGCGGTGGTGCTTCTGCCACGATCCGAGCCAGAGCTTGAGCATGTCGCCTGCCAGGCGCTTGCCGCAGGGCTGCCCGGCAGCCAACCAGAGGCTCTTGAGCACTTGCAGATCGCTCCGGGTGTAGCGGCTGCTGGCTCCTCGGAGCACTCCGCTGGGGCCTCGTCGTCGCTGCCCACGCAGGACTTTGTTGGCGTATTTGCGTTCCAACCCGGTGGTCTGGCAATACTCATCCAGCAGCTTCGCTCGGGCGGGTTTTCCGGTGTGGCGGGCGTAGCGCCCTCGCATCACGCGGGTGTAGTCTTCGCGGCTTTCTTTCATCAGTCGTGGCTCCATCGGCCACGGTGTCCTCTTTTATGAGGCATCGACTCTACCCTGCTACCCCGGTCTCTCCCCTCTCGGTGTCCTTTTTTATGAGGCACTGCGCGACCTCCACACGAAGTTCGGCCTTGTTTGAAAATGGGAAGCTGATAGGCATAAGATGAGAAAATTTGGGCCAAAGGCCTGGTTAAACGCGAATGTGGTGCATGAGTCCTTCGAGGCTGTCCGAGCTCGTTCCCTCGGGCGTGGCCAGCACTGTGCGGGCGTGCAAGGCCGTGTGGGCGAAGTTTCGGAGATGGATTTCCAAGTCTGCGATTTCCAGGCCCGCGAGGGGGAGATCATAGATTTGGATGACGCTGTCGTCGACGGGATTTAGCCCCATGCGCAGGCCACCGGTTTCCCGCCACATCGTCGCCACATACAGGAGCAGCTTGTAGACAGCGTTTTCTTCCCCCGGGAGCGGCTGTCCTAAGTCGGCGTAGAACACCAGCTTCCCCGCATCGGTGTCGTGTTCGATGTCGACCACAAAATCTTCGTCGAAGGCGATCGCCCAGCGTTCCGGCGTATACTGACGAACTTCCACTGCCTCTACGAGCGGTCCCACATCAGTCATCAGTTTCTCGAGATCCGGTTCTTGCATAGGAAAGGTAAGCTAAAAAGTCACACGTGCTGACGCAGCACGTGTATTTAAAAATATAGACTAAAAAAACCCTCGAAATCGCGCATGAATTTAGGCGGCGCAATTTTTATTCTACAAAAGTGGCGAACAGCTTTGGGATAGGGCGGCCGGATCATATTAAAATAGATTTTCCCGGTAATCCACTCTTCGCTGATTTCGCAGAGAAGGGCGGATGTTACCAGGTTGGGGTAGTTGAAAATGGAGCGGATGTCACTGGTGATGGTTGCGCGCAGATCTAGACGGGTGACGTTAGCCTGCGCATTTTGTTGGAGATGAAACCGGGAGCGCTGCCATGGCACGGAAGGGAAAACCGCAGAGCGGGCGGCGGTCAAGCCAGTGAGGGCATCACTACAATGTATTGAATGCCATGCACGCCGCGGGCTTGGAGAGAGGTAAGGAAGGTGCGCCAGTGCACCTGGGAAAAATACGGCTAGAAAACGACGGTTGAAGTTGGAACAAAACCGAAGTAATTGGAGGGGTTAAGGGGCGGCGTGCGGTTACGACAGTTTCAGTGTGAAGACCCGGGAAGCGCGCATCGCCCCCGTGCTTTCCGTTTTTAGGCTGACGCTGAAGCTACCAAGGATTTCCAATGCGCCCTGAGCCTCCGACAGCAGTTCGCTAGCGGAACTCAGCACGTTGCCAGCGGCGGTGTCGATCCGCTCCTGCGCATTCCGGAGTGTGTCCTGATCGGCCGTGCGCACCACACCGTCGGATACCACGGATTGCTGACCGGGAACCGTAAATTCAAGCGCCGAAATCTCATAGCTCGCCGAACTGTTGATCAGTGTTCCCGCCGATTCGCCGCGCTGTCGCGCCGCCGCGATCTCGGCCGCGGCCCGCTGCGTCAAATTACTGCGCAGGGTGATCGAAGTCGGCGGCGGATTGTGTCGCTTCATCAGGTTCAGCTTCCCAAGGAACTGCGTGCGGAGGTCTGCGGAGATGCCCAGTTCGTTCAGCATTCGATCAAAGTCGCCGTCCGAACGCTGGCCGTTGACGCTGATCTGGATCTCAACCTCTCTGCTGACATAGCTGTCGGTGGAGACAACGCCGAGTTCTGAGACCAAGGTCTTGCGCTGCGTAACCGTCAGGCCCGCCCCGGCGGATACACCCACGCTGCTGTCGCCAATGCTGGCGCCCAAGCTGACGCTGGCGGCCGCCGTGAGCTGGGTCTCCGTGGTCTTGCGATGCTGGAAAGAATTCGACTCGTGCGTCACCGATCCGCCCGCTTGCAACTCACCATTCACCTCGATTTGTAGGCTGACCGCATCCAAGTCACCCGGGAGCTGGGCGTTGGCCTGCACGTTGGCTTCGACCCCCACGTAGGCGCCCAGGTGGTCGAGAGCGCGCACCCGATCGGGGGCGCACACGCGCAATGTCTCGGCCGGGTTCCGCCCGCCGGCCCTGGAGAACAAGTCGTTGAGGAGTAGCCCCACCCTGAACGCCGGATCACCGAGATCCGGGATGGTCCCGGGGGCCCGACGGTCGAATTCGAGCACGGTGCCGCTGGCGCCGCCCGCTCCGGCCTTGAGTCCGGCCGAGACGCGGCCGCCCAGAGCGCTCAGGCCGGTCGACACTTCGCCGGTGGTTCCACTCTTGCACACGACCACAAAGCTGTCGCCCTCGCGGGTGATCCGCACGCTGTTGGAGCGCGAGGCCGCAAACCCGGCCGTGGCGTTAACGCCCGGCGCGAGGACCGGCGCTTTGATACGCAGGCTGCCCGAGGACGTCATCTCGACCTCGAGCGTCTGGCCGGGCTGCAGAAACTTCACGGCATTCGTGAGCACCGTCGCCTGCTGCGTGTAAGATTCCAAATGGGTCTTGAGCTGGCCCTCGGCATTATCGCTGAGCTCGGTTGCGGCCGGAAGACCTTTCGCGATGGCCGCCTGGAACTCCGAGCCGGTCTGGTAGGCAAATAAACCGAGGCGAAGCAGGCTGAGAACCTGACTCGGGGCCTCCGCATTCGAACCGCTAAGGACCCCGACGACCTGACTGCTGACGTTTCGCAGGCCGATAATTTCCAGACGCCGACTGAGGTCGGCTCCGAGCCGCTCCGTGACATCCGGATCGGTGCCTTCTCCTCCGATGAGTGCGTTGCGGAAATGCTCGAAGTCAGTGTAGGACGACTCGCTGAATTGCTCCAGCATGACCGCGGTGGCGATCCGCATCAGGTCCGGCGCCGCGCTTTGTATGGCGGTCATTTCGTGAAGCGCGAATTTCTGCCAACTCTTGGTCTGCTCCTGGTCGTTTGTCGGCGGAGGGAAGCGAAGTGTCATGCCCTTCGCCACTCGCGCCTCTTGCTCCGTCTTGTAACGCTCGATCAGCGGCGCCTTCGTTCCGAGTTCGAGCAGCGCGCGGAGCCTCTCCCCCGCTCCTCGCACGTCTCCCACACCCACCGAGTCGCCCTTCGCAGCAACCAGATCGTTTATCAGCTTCTTGAAACGATCCTGATCAGTTTTTAGAAGCGCACCGAAAATACCAACCCTCGGCAAGCCCGCGATGAGCTGCCGCGCCAAAACGGCGAATTCTTCGTCGTACCCTGTGGACAGTTCGATAAGCTTTTCGATATGGCTCGCGAGGCTCTCTCTCCGGCCACCGATCGTTAACTCCTGGTTGCTATACGCGCGCAGGCTGCGGATGGCCTCGAGATTAACTTTGGTGACGTCGATGCGCTGGTTGTTTCCCTGGGCCCTTGATGAAATCCCAAAATAGGTTCCGAAAATCCCCGT
>Ga0114970_10001736_pt1 | contig 16284 bp, 13 predicted proteins | sample M_140205_XF_Meta_FD_87030 | JGI IMG/M metagenome (GOLD analysis project Ga0114970, IMG submission 87030) | Freshwater microbial communities from Lake Montjoie, Canada to study carbon cycling - M_140205_XF_MetaG | ecosystem: Environmental > Aquatic > Freshwater > Lake | place: Lake Montjoie... | reverse complement strand
GCATCTACCGCGTGCCGAGAGGCTGGTTCCCGAGGGCCCGTCCGGCGCGTATGCTCTTGTTGATGTGGCCGAGTCACTCCCCACCTAGTCCCCGTCTCCATGCGTTTCATCAATCCCACGGCCGCCGGTCGGTTGGCGGCACTCCTTCTCCTGACCGCGTGTGCGGCACCACGCGCCTACGATGTCGTGCTGCGCGGGGGCACCATCTACGACGGGTCCGGTGGTGCGCCGGTGGTCGGCGATGTCGCCCTGCGCGGCGACTCCATCGTTGCAACGGGCATTGTGGAGGGGAAGGGCACGCAGGAGATCGACGCGACGGGACTGGCGGTCGCTCCGGGCTTCATCAACATGCTGAGCTGGGCTACGGAATCGTTGATCGAAGACGGGCGCAGTCAGAGCGACATTCGCCAGGGCGTTACGCTCGAGGTCATGGGCGAGGGCGACTCCATGGGGCCGCTCTCCGATACGCTGCGTGCCGACATGCTGTCGCAGCAGGGGGACATCACGTTCCCGATCACCTGGCGCACGTTGCGCGGCTATCAGGATTCGCTGGTCAAGAAGGGGATCAGCACGAACATCGCGTCATTCATTGGCGCGACCACGGTACGCATCAATCACGTGGGCTGGGATGATCGCGCGCCGACCGCCACCGAGCTCGAGGCGATGCAGGCGGAGGTGCGTACGGCGATGGAAGAGGGGGCGCTGGGCGTGGGCTCGAGCTTGATCTATGCGCCGGCGTTTTATGCCAAGACACCGGAGCTGATCGCGCTCATGAAGGCGGCTGCCCCCTACGGGGGCATGTACATCTCGCACATGCGCAGTGAAGGGGCGCGTCTCGAAGAAGCCGTGGAGGAGCTGATCACGATCGCGCGCGAGGCGGGGGTGCGCGCCGAGATCTATCACTTGAAGGCGGCGGGTGAGCGCAACTGGCCGAAGATGGACAGGGTGCTGGCGCGCCTTGAAGCGGCCCGCGCGGAAGGGCTCGAGATCACCGCCGACATTTATCCCTACACGGCGGGGGCCACGGGGCTCGACGCGGCCATGCCGCCATGGGTGCAGGAGGGCGGGTATGCGGCGTGGGCGAAGCGTTTGCAGGATCCCGCCACGCGGAAGAAAGTCGCGCAGGAGATGCGCACCCCCACCGATCAGTGGGAAAGCTTGCTGCTGGCGGCCGGCTCGCCGGAACGCGTGGTGCTGTCGGGCTTCAAGGCCGACTCGCTGAAGCGGTACACGGGCATGACCCTGGCGGCGGTGGCCAAGCAGCGCGGTACTACGCCGGAAGAGACGGCGATGGATCTGGTGGTGAAGGACGGCACGCGCGTCGGCACGATCTACTTCATCATCGATGAAGACAACATCGTGAAGGAACTGCAGAAGCCATGGGTGAGCATCGGCTCCGATGCGGGGTCACTGGCGTCGGAAGGCAAGTTCTTGAAGAGCAGTCCGCATCCGCGGGCGTATGGGAGTTTCGCCCGCGTGCTGGGCAAGTACACGCGTGACGAGAAGGTGCTCACACTGCAGGAGGCGGTGCGACGCATGTCGGCGCTGCCCGCCGGCAATCTGCGCCTCGCGCGCCGCGGGATGCTCAAGGCGGGCTACTTCGCGGACGTCGTGCTGTTTGACCCCACCACCATTCGCGATAACGCGACGTTTGAACAGCCGCATCAGTACGCGAGCGGCATGCGCCATGTGTTCGTGAACGGCGTGCAAGTGCTCAAAGACGGGGAGCACACTGGTGCGACACCGGGGCGCGTGGTGGTCGGCGCGGGGGCCACGCGATGAGCGACGGCATGAGCACACGCCGGGAATTCCTGCAGGCCGCTGGCATCGTCGCGGCGGTGGCCGGCTCGGACGCTCGTTTTGGCGTGAACGTGCGTCCGGGACGCCCGGCGCACGATCTCGTGATTCGCGGCGGTATGATCTACGATGGCAGTGGCGGCGAACCGCGCGTGGCCGACCTCGCGATCAGCGCGGGTCGTATCGCGGAAGTATCCACGCGCATCGCGGGCGCTGGCGCGGACGAAATCGATGCCCGCGGACTCGCGGTGGCGCCGGGCTTCGTGGACATTCACTCGCATGGTGACGGGTCGTTGCTGGAGGACCCGCGCGCCGAGTCGGTCGTGCGTCAGGGGATCACCACCATCGTGGCCGGCGCCGATGGGAGCTCGCGTTTTCAAGGCGATGGTGCGCGCAGCTTCACGGCGTGGGCCACCGCCCTCGAGGCGGCGCGCCCAGCCGTGAATGTGGCGGCGATGATCGGGCTGGGCAGCGTGCGCGGTGCCGTAGTGGGCGAGGACGACCGGAAGGCGACCGCGGCGGAGTTGCAGCGGATGGTGCGCATGGTGGAGCACGCCGTTGTGGCCGGTGCCTGCGGTGCATCTACGGGACTCGAATACACGCCGGGCGCCTTCGCCAGTCCTGAGGAGTTGATCGCGCTTTGTCGCCCGCTGGCGGCCAGGCGGCTGCCGTATGCCACGCACATGCGCAACGAGGACGACCGTGTGCTCGACTCGATCGACGAGTCGATTGCCGTGGCGCGCGGGGCCGGGTGCCCGCTGCAGATCTCACATTTGAAAATGCAGGGCACGCGCAACTGGCCGAAGCTGGACGAGGCTCTGGCGCGCATCGCCATGGCGCGCGCGGCCGGCGTGGACGTGCAATTCGACGTGTATCCGTACGAAGCCTACTCCACCGGACTCACGAATCTTTTTCCGGTGTGGAGTCGCGACGGCGGCACCACCGCGTTCCTGACGCGCCTTAAAGACGCCAGTGTGGCACCGCGTATTCGCACCGAAACGCTGGCCAAGGTGGAGCTCATCGGCGGCTGGGACAACGTGCAGATTTCCCGGGTGGCCGAGGCGGTGGACCGCGACGCCGAAGGCAAGCGTTTGGGGAGCTACGCGGCGGCCCAATCGCTGGATCCGTATGTGGCCGCGGTCGGGCTGCTCGAGCGCAATCGCGGCGACGTGGGCATGCTGGGGTTCGCCATGAGCGAGGACACGATCGACCGCCTGCTGGCGCATGAGTTCAGCATGGTCTGCTCCGACGGCGGCGCCTTCGCGATCGACGGCCCCACCCGGCGCGGCAGCCCGCATCCGCGCGGTGCCGGTACCTTCCCGCGCGTCCTTGGCCGATACGTCCGCGAGCGCAAGGCGCTCTCGTTGGCCAGCGCCATCCGCAAAATGACCGCCGTACCCGCGGGCCGGCTGCACCTCACCGATCGGGGCATGCTCACCAGCGGTATGGCGGGCGATGTCGTGCTGTTCGACGCGGCGGGGGTGGCGGATACCGCCACCTTTGCCAACCCGTTTCAGTACCCGCTTGGCATCACGGCCGTGGTCGTGAATGGCGTGATCTCGGTCCGAGACGGTCAGCGGCCGTCGGCTGGGGCCGGGCGGGTCCTTCGTCCCGCCTGATCACACGCCGTACCCCTCAACGTCTGCCGCTTCCGGGCGTAGCTTTCGCGAAGTCTTTTGTCCCGTCCCTCCTCACGCTCCCTGAGATGATGCGCCGTACACTTCTCCTCTCGATCTCGGCCGCCTGCGCTACGCTCCCCCTGGGGCTCTCCGTTGGCGCCCAGGCCAAGCCGGCCGCCGCGCCGGCCCGGGCTGCCGCCAAGGTTTCCTCGACGCCGATGATGGCGTCGGCCGACCCCGCCCTGTTCAAGGGACTCAGCTACCGCTTGGTGGGCCACTCGCGCGGTGGACGCGTGACGTCGGTGACGGGCGTGCCGTCGCAGCCGAAGACGTTCTACGCCGGCGTCGCCAGCGGCGGCGTGATGCGCACCACGAACGGTGGTGAGTCGTGGGATTTCATTACCGACAACAAGATCCCCCTTGGCTCGATCGGTTCGATCGCGGTGGCGGAGTCCAACCCGAACATCATTTACGTGGGCACCGGCTCGGACGGCGTACGCAGCAACGTCTCCACCGGCCGCGGCGTGTATAAGAGCGTCGACAACGGCGCCTCGTGGCAGTTCGCGGGGCTGTACAATGTGGGCCAGATCGGCGCGGTGCGCATTCACCCCACGAATCCGGACATCGTCTGGGTGGCGGCCTACGGCGACATTTTCAAGCCGAACAACGATCGCGGCGTATTCAAGACCACCGATGGCGGCAAGTCGTGGAAGAAGACGCTCTACGTGAGCGACAGCACGGGCGCGATGGATGTCGAATTGCAGCCCGGCAATCCGAACGTGGTGTTCGCGTGGATGAATCGCATCGAGCGGAAGCCGTGGTCGATCATCTCTGGCTCGCGCGAAGGTGGTTTCTACAAGAGCACCGATGGCGGCGATAGCTTCACCAAGATGGTGGGCGGCCTGCCGAATCAGATCACCGGCAAGGGCAACATCGCTGTCACCGCGGCCAACCCCAACCGGCTGTACGCACTCGTAGAAGCGCTGCCGGGTGGCGGTCTCTATCGCTCCGATGATGCCGGTGCGAGCTGGGCCCTGATGAACAGCACGCCGGGGCTCATCACGCGTCCGTTCTACTACACGTCGCTGGGTGCCGATCCGTCGAACGCTGATGTGGTGTACGGCGGCGCCGAGACGTTCTACAAGAGCACCGACGGCGGCAAAACGGTGGCGCCCTTCCGCACGCCGCACGGCGACAACCACGACATCTGGATCAATCCTACGAACAGCAACACGATGGTGCAGTCGAATGACGGCGGCGCCAACGTGTCGTTCGACGGCGGCAAGACGTGGAGCTCGCAGGACATCCAGCCGACGGCCGAGTTCTACGGCGTGTGGCTGGACAATCAGTTCCCGTACAAGCTGTACATGGCGCAGCAGGACAACAGCACGTACATCGTGCCCAGCAACAACGACGTGTTCAACATGGGCACGGTGCGTACGGGTCCGGGCTGCGAAACGGGGCCGATCATTCCGCATCCGGGCGACCGGAATCTCGTGCACGGCAACTGCAAGGGGCAGTACTCCCTGATGAACCTGGAAGCCGGCGTGACGAAGAACTACTGGATCGGCGCGCAGTCGCTGTACGGCAACGATGGTGGTGATCTGGATTACCGCATGCAGCGCACGACGCCGATGGCGCTGTCGCCGCATGATCCGAAGGTGCTGTATTACGGATCGCAGTTCCTGCACCGCACGCGCAACAACGGCGCGACGTGGGAGAAGATTTCCCCCGATCTCACGTGGTTCCCGAAGTGCTGCCAAGGCGGCAGCGGCGAACCGATCACGCGCGACGTGACGGGTGAAGAGTTCTACAGCACGCTGTACGCGATCACCGAGTCGTCGCTTGAGAAGGGCGTGATCTGGACCGGTTCGAACGACGGCCCGTTCTCGGTCACGCGTGATGATGGCAAGAGCTGGAAGCGCGTCACGCCGAAGGGACTTGAGGACGGTGGCCGCGTGGCGTGGATCGAATCCTCGCCGCACCGCAAAGGCTCGGCCTACTTCGCGACGTATCGCTATCTGCTGGGCGACTACAAGCCGTACATCTATCTCACGAACGATTACGGCGCCACGTGGAAGCTGCTCACCGATGGCAAGAACGGCATTCCCGCCGACGCGCCGACGCGCGTGGTACGCGAAGACCCCGTGCGTGAAGGGCTGCTGTATGCCGGCACCGAGTTCGGCATGTACATCTCGTTCGACAACGGTGGGCACTGGCAGCCGTTCAACTTGAACATGCCGCAGATCCCGATCAACGACATCAAGGTATACCGCGGTGACCTGGTCATCGCCACGCAGGGTCGTGCTGCGTGGATCATGGACAACATCTCGGCGTTGCAGCAGATCGGCCCCACCACGCAGAGCGAGTCGTTTACGCTGTTCAAGACGCGTGACGGCTACCGCACGACGACTACGCCGCAGCTGCTCGGTCCGTCGGTGGATTATTTCTTGGCGAGCGCTCCGGGCGACACCGTGCGTATCGAGATCGTCGACGCGGCGGGCAAGGTGGTGAACACGTACAAGAGCGGCGTGATTCCGCAGGCGGCGCCGGCCCGTCGCGGTGGCGGTGAGGATGACCCTGATGAATCCATGATGGCGGGCCGTGGCGCACGTGCGACGCTGGTTGCGCCGACGATCAACCTGGTCACCAAGAACGCCGGCATGAACCGCTTCGTGTGGGGCGTGCAACACGCCAACGGACTCGGCTCACCGCCGGGCACGTACACGGTGAAGGTGACAGCCGGCGGCGTCACGAAGACGGTGCCGCTGCGCGTGCGTATCGACCCGCGTTTGGCGTCGGATGGCACGACCGAAGCTGACCTGCAGGCGCAGTACACGCACAATCTGAAGATGCGTGAGATGGTGGCCGACGTGAACGCGCTGCTGGCGCGCGTGCGCACGGCTGAGGCCAAGTACAAGGGCGCCACGGGTGCGGCGGCCGACACGGCCACCAAGGTCAAGGAAGTGAGCGAGATCGTGAACACGCAGCCCATTCGCTATGGCAAACCGGGGCTGCAGGCGCACATTCAGTATCTCGCCGGTATGACGGCGCGGGCTGACCAGAAGGTGGGTCAGGACGCATCCGAACGGTACACGTTCCTGCGCAAGGAATTGGAAGCCGCGAAGGCCAAGCTCGATCGCGCGATCGGGCCGGCCACCCGCATGTAATCGCGATCGATGCTTGATGCAATTCGCAAGTTTATCGGAGACAGCGTGCCGGGGACTCCCGGCACGCACTCCCGGGTGCACACGCATGACGTGCGCGTGGCGGCGTGCGCGCTGTTGGTGGAGCTGGCCTGTGCCGATGGAAACTTCAGCGACGCGGAGCAGCACCGGATTCTAGATATCCTGCAGCGGCACTTTGGCGTGGACGACGCCGGCGCCCGGCTGATGCTGGCCGAGGCGGCGGCGGCCAACCACGACGCCGTGGACCACTTCGTGTTCACGCGGCAGGTGGTGAAGGACTACGACGTCGCGCAGCGCATCGTCTTGGCGGAATTGATGTGGCAGGTGGCGCTGGCCGACGGCTCCCTGGATAGCCAGGAGTCGTATCTCATGCGGAAGCTGGCCAGCCTGCTGCAGCTCGAGCCAGCGTTCCTGGCTCAGGCTCGGAAGAAGGCGGAGTAGGGAACCCTATCGGCGCCGTTTGGGTAAATTCCCTAGTGGTTCACGAAGCCGCTTTTCCCATTCCCGACTACACACATCCTATGTCGCTTACCCGTACGCTTCGTCGCGGCGCCTACGCTGTGGCTGCCCTCTCCCTGATCACGGTGTCCGCTTCAGCCCAGGGTGGCATGAAGATGGATCCGAAGGCGCCTGCGTCGCCGCGCGACTCGGTGATCACCACGGTTGCCGGCGCGAACATCACCGTGAACTACGGCCGCCCGTCCAAGCGTGGCCGTGTGATTTTTAACGGCCTCGGCGACATGAAGTGGGGCATGGTGTGGCGCACCGGTGCCAACGAGGCCACGCACTTCACCACGAGCAAGCCGTTGGCCTTCGGCGCGATCACGGTGCCGGCCGGTACCTACACGCTGTTCACGAAGCTCGAAGAGAATGGCAAGTGGGAGCTGGTCGTGAACAAGCAGACGAAGCAGTGGGGAACGGCCTATGATGCCAAGCAGGATCTCGTGCGCATTCCGATGGCGGTGACGAGCAGCAACGCTGTGGTCGAGACGATGGAGATCATGGTGAAGCCGGCTGGCAAGGGCGGAGAGATCATTGTGGCGTGGGATACGTACAAGGCCGTGGCGGGGTTTGCGGCGAAGTAGGGGGTAGGGAGGAGGCAGTACGGGGTACGGAGCGCGTTCGCTTCGTACCCCGTTTTCGTTTTCAGACGCGACGATTGCCTACTGCGGCGGGACGTCGTCGAAGTTCATCTGGTAGATGTCATCGATGCGCGTGCCCGGCGGCAGCATCAACAGATCGTTGATGTGACCGGTGTGCAGGTCGTACACCCAACCATGCAGGTGAATCTCGTGGCCCGTTTGCCAGGCGCGCTGAACGAATGACGTCTCCGCCAGCTTCCAGACCTGCTCCTGGACGTTCAGTTCGACCATGCGGCGCAGGCGACGGTCGGGGTCGGCGAGCCCATCGAGCTCGTGGCGGTGAATGCGATACACGTCCTTGATGTTGCGCAGCCACTTGTTGATGAGCCCCAGGTGCTTGTTCGAGAGCGCATTCTTGACGCCGCCGCAGCCGTAGTGGCCGCACACGATAATGTGCTTCACCTGCAACACCTCAACCGCGTACTGGAGCACGCTGAGCATGTTGAAGTCGGTATGGATCACTTGATTCGCGATGTTCCGGTGCACAAACAGCTCGCCCGGTTCGGTACCGGTGACATCTTCGGCGGGCACTCGGCTGTCCGAGCAGCCGATCCAGAGAAACTCCGGCGTCTGGTCGTCGGCCATGCGGAGGAAGTAGTCATCGCGGACGTTGAGCTTGTCCTGCACCCACGCCTTGTTGGCGAGGAGCAGCTTTTTATACGACTCCATTAATCGTTCTCCGCTTCCGGTAGTTTTGCGATTTGTTGTGGAATTGCTTGAACTCGATGGTGATCTGCTTGTGCTGCGCTCCCTCTCTGAAGTCCGCAATCACGTCGTACAGGTCGCTGTCGATGTAGATGGCCTTCGTTCCATCGATGATCACGCTGGACTGCGCGGGAAGTGATGCGAGTTTGTCCTTGAGCTCAGACTTGTTCACAAACGACGCGTCCTTGTTGAAGCGCAGCAGGTACATCGAGTCCTGGTGGACCAGCGTGAACGCCGCATGGTGGTTCGTGCGGATCACAAAGATCACGCCGAAGACCACGCCGATCAGCACGCCGATCAGGAGATCGGTGAAGACGATCGCCAGGACGGTGACGATGAAGGGGACGAACTGATCGAGGCCGGCCTTCCATGAGTCGCGGTATAACGCGGGCTTGGTGAGCTTGTATCCGACCATCAGCAGGACCGCCGCCAAACTGGCCAGCGGGATGCGATTCAGCAGCCCCGGAATTGCGACCACGCAGACCAGCAAGAGCAGTCCGTGTATAAAGGCGGACCACCGCGATCGGGCGCCAGCGTACACGTTGGCCGAACTGCGCACGATCACCGCCGTTACCGGCAAACCGCCAAGCAGCCCGGCGGCGATATTGCCCACGCCTTGGGCCAGCAGTTCGCGGTCGGGATTGGAAATGCGTCGTTGCGGATCCAGCTTGTCGGAGGCTTCGAGCGATAGCAGCGATTCAATGCTCGCGACAATGGCGAGCGTCAGCCCCGTCGAATAGATCCGTCGATCCGTCCACCGTGACCAGTCCGGTCCCGACAGTTGCGCCAGCAATTCAGCCGGCCCGCCGGCGGGCAGCGTGACCAGATGCCCGTCCTCGGCGCGCAGGAAGAAGTCCGGCGAGACGGCCTGGAAGAGCCCGTTCAGGAGGATGCCGACCGCGACGACGATCAGCGCACCCGGCACCATGGCGAGCGCCTTCCGTGACTTCACCCACGAGGAGTCCCACGCGAGCAGGATGGCGAGGGAGACGAGTGAAATGAGGATCGCCTCCGCGTTCGCCGAGACGACGGCATCCGCGACATCGGACAGCGTGGTGGACGCTCCGTCCGCTGAGCGGAAGAAATCGAAGTCTCCCTCGTAGCCGGTGTCACGGCCAAGGGCATGCGGAATTTGCTTCAGGATGATGACGACGCCGATCGCCGCCAGCATCCCCTTGATCACGGCGTTGGGCACATAGTTGGCGATGCGCCCGGCACGCAGAAACCCGAAGCCCACCTGCGCCACACCGGCGACCAATACGGCCAGCAGAAAGGCGGGAAAGGAGCCCAGCGACTGAATCGCGGTGGCGACGATCACGGCGAGACCGGCGGCCGGTCCGCTCACACTCACCGACGACGCGGAGAGCAGCGAGACGATCAGTCCGCCGATGATGCCGGAGATGATGCCGGCGAAGAGTGGCGCGCCGGATGCGAGCGCGATACCAAGACAGAGCGGCAGCGCCACCAGGAACACCACCAGTCCCGCCGGCGCGTCGTCCGCCAGCGACATCTTGCGATCTTGCATTGACATCAATGTCCCCTCGCCCCCGCGTCACGATCGCGCGGGTCCGCGGCCCCTTGCCGCACACCCTTCGCGTTCACAAAGATCGAATGCGCGGTGCCTTGGTTGCCGCCGAGTCGCACGGTGTGGCCCATGGTTTCCAGCGCCTGCACCGTTTCCGGCCGCGTGCCGTTGCGCTCCATCGTGACCACGTTCGGCAACCACTGATGATGCAACCGCGGTGCGTTCACGGCGTCCTGCACGGGCATCTCGAAGTCGATGAGATTGAGCACCACTTCCATGACGGTGTTGATGATCGTGCGTCCACCGGGGCTGCCGACGACGGCCACCAGCTTGCCGTCCTTGGCGAGAATCATCGGCGTCATGCTCGACAGCATGCGCTTGCCGGGCTGCGCGAGGTTGGGCTTCGTGCCCACTAGACCCGTGCTGTCGGTGAGACCGGGCTTGCCGTTGAAGTCACCCATCTCGTTGTTCAGCAGGAACCCGGCGCCGTTCACGACCGCCCCCAACCCGTAGCCGGCTTCGAGCGTGTACGTCACCGACACGGCCATGCCGTCTTTGTCGACCACCGAGTAGTGCGTGGTCTCGTCGCTCTCGTAGCCCTGCGCCACATCGGCCGGTGACGACGGCGAGGCTTTGTCTTTCACGATCGTGCCGCGCAGTTCCGTGGCGTACGCCTTGCTCATGAGCTTCTCGAGCGGCGGCTTGGTGAAGTCGGGATCGCCCAGGTACAGCGCGCGATCGCGGAAGGCGCGCCGCATGCTTTCCGCCAGATAGTGCACGTACTGCGGCGAATTGTGACCGAGGCTCTTGAGGTCGTAGCCTTCGAGGATGTTCAGCATCTCGATCATCGCCGTGCCGCCGGAGCTGGGTGGTGGCATCGAGATGATTTCGTAGCCCCGATACGTGCCCGTCACGGCCGCGCGTTCGGCGGGCTGATAGGCCGCCAGGTCGGCTTCGTTGATGAGCCCACCGTGCGACGCCATTTCCTCGGCGATCAACTTGGCGGTGGTGCCTTTGTAGAAGCCGTCGCGCCCCTGATCGCGCACCCGCGTGAGCGTCTTGGCGAGATCGCCCAACACCATCTGCTCGCCTTCGGCGTACGGCTGCCCGTTCTTGTAGTAGGCCGCGATCGTGGCGGGATACGCGGCGAGGCGCGTCTGCGCGCCCTTGAGAGACGCCGCCAATCCGCTGGGCACGGCGAATCCGTTGCCCGCCAGCTTCACGGCCGGGTCGACCAGCTTGGCCCACGACGCCTTGCCGTACTTCTGGTGCGCATGCGCGAAGCCGGCCACCGTGCCCGGCACGCCCACGCTCTTGTGCGAGTTGTGGTGGATCCGCGCTGAGTAGGCACCGGTGCTGTCGGTGAACATCTCCGGCGTGGCGCGGGCCGGCGCCTTCTCGCGGAAGTCGATGGTGGTCGTCTTGCCGTCGGGGAAGCGGACCACCATGAAGCCGCCGCCGCCAATGTTACCGGCGGTGGGGTAGGTGACCGCCAGGGCGAAGCCGGTGGCGATGGCGGCGTCGATGGCGTTACCGCCGTTGGCCAGTACGTCGCGGCCGGCCTGGCTGGCTATGGCGCTGGCCGACACCACCATGCCCTTCGGGGCGTCGACGGCAGCGCGTGGGGCCCGGTCGCCGGCCGGTTCCTGCGCGCCGACGGCAAGGGGGAGGACGACGCCAGCCAGCCAGAAGCGGGCGGCGGCGCGAGCGGGCAGGGTAGAGAGAGCCATAGGTCGGCGGGGTTGGGGAGGCAGACCAAGCGAATCTACCTTTTTGGGCGATTCCTGACTATGCTTCAAGGCTCCCCGGAAACGGGGACTCGGGTGCGGGTCGGAAACGCCGACTGCGCGACGAGCCCGAAACGCCGGCCCCCTGCAAAGGGAAGCGCGCTGGCGAGCTGTCCAAACTGTCTGAACTGAGATCAGAACATGGCCGTCAAGATTCGTCTCCGCCGCGAAGGCCGGAAGAAGACCCCGATGTACCGTATCGTCATTGCTGATTCGAAGGCGCCGCGCGACGGCCGTTTCATCGAGATCATCGGACAGTACCAGCCGCAGCTTGGTGAGAATGCGCTCAACCTGAAGCATGATCGCGTTGAGTATTGGATGAACGTCGGCGCGTTGCCGACCGACACCGTCCGCTCGCTGCTCCGCCGCGCCGGTATCCTCAAGTCGCGTCACGAAGCGCGCCTTGCGGCCAAGCTGCAGGCCAACGCGGTCGCCCTCCCCGAGGCGTGATCTGCCGGACTATGTGATTGTCGGCAAGGTGCGTCGCGCGCATGGTGTGCGCGGCGCCTGGGCCGTCGAGTCGCTCTCTGCGGCGCCGGACGTGATTTTCACGTCCGGCGCTGTCATTTATGCGGGTGACCGCAAGGGCGAGATCAGCGGGGATCCCACCGCGGCACTGCTGCACATTGAAGACGGTCGTCCGATGAACAAGGACTGGCTCGTGCGGGTCACGGAAGTGACCGATCGCGACGTGGCCGAAACGTGGCGAGGCCGCTATCTGCTGGCCGACACCGCCGATATGCCCGAGCCGGACGACGATGAGATGTACATCTTCGCGCTCATCGGCATGCAGGTCGAAGTGGACGGCCAGGGCCACGTGGGCGAAGTGCGTGACGTGTACGAGGCACCGCAGGGGCTGATCCTCGAAGTCGAGACCGCCACTGGGCGACCGCTCGTGCCCTGGCGTCCCGAGATCATCGAGCGCGTGGACGAGGAGCGCAACACGATCGTCCTCAAGCCGCTCGACGGCTTGCTCGACAGCTAACGCGGTCACGAGACCACATCCGTGCTGCGCATCAACGTCGTGACGATCTTCCCCGAGTTCTTTGCGGGGCCGCTCTCCATCAGTATACCGGCTAGGGCCGCCGGCATCGGTGGCGTGGCGTACAACCTGATCGACCTGCGCACGTTCACGTACGACCGGCATCGCACCGTCGACGATTATCCGTTTGGCGGCGGCCCCGGTATGGTGATGAAGCCCGGCCCGTTCTTTGAAGCGGTGGAGTCGGTGCAGGCCACGGCGCCGATCGTGCTGCTGTCGCCGCGCGGTCGCCGCTTCTCGCACGCCGACGCGGTGCGCTTTGCGGCCGGCACCGAACTCACACTGCTCTGCGGGCACTACAAAGACGTGGATGAGCGCGTGGCCACGCACTTGGCCACCGAAGAACTGTCACTCGGCGATTTCGTGCTGAGCGGCGGAGAGCCGGCCGCATTGGCCATCATCGATGCCACCGTGCGTTTACTGCCCGGTGCGATGAGCGATATGGAAAGCGCACGCACCGATTCGTTCTACGATCGCGGGATCAGCGCACCCAGCTACACGCGGCCCGCTGAGTTTCGCGGGTATACGGTGCCCGACGTGCTGGTGGGTGGTGATCACGCCAAGGTGGCGGCGTGGCGTGACGATCAGAGCCTGCAGCGCACGCGTGAAGCCGAGGCGCGTGATCGCGCCGAGGGGACCGCACGCGAGCAGATGATCGCCACGCGCGAAGCGGCGATTGCGGCCGTGGAGCGCGTGCAGGCGGCGAAGGCGTTGAAGAAGGCGAAAGAAAAGGCCACCAAGGCACGTGTGCGGGCCCGGGCGGCGCGAACGAGCGCTGCCGACGCGGCCGCCACCGACATCGCCGAGGCCGAATGAGCCTGCGCGTGTTCGTCACCGGCGGCACGTTCGACAAGGAGTACGACGAGCTCACGGGCACGTTGCATTTCGAGGCTACGCATGTCGAAGAGATGCTGCGGCGCGGCCGTTGTATGCTCGACGTGAACGTCGAGGTGCTGATGATGATGGACAGCCTCGAGATGAAAGAGTCGCACCGGCACCGCATCGTGCACGCCTGCGCGAGCTGCCCGGAAACGCAGATCGTGATCACGCACGGCACGGATACCATGGTGGACACGGCGGCGGTGATCGCCGCGGCCCTGACGACCAAGACGATCGTGCTTACGGGCGCGATGGTGCCCTATGCGTTCGGCAGCTCCGACGGCCTGTTCAACCTCGGCAGCGCGCTGAGCTTCGTGCAGGCCTTGGCACCAGGTGTGTACGTGGCCATGAACGGCCGCTGCTTCCGCTGGGATGACGTGCGCAAAAACCGTGACGTAGGCGTATTCGAGCCGCTGGGCGAGGCGTAGCAAGAGGCCTCGGCGTCGGCTATTCTTCGGGAGTCGTTCCCACTCCCCTCTCCGAACTTATTCGGTACCCTAGGCATGGCCAAGATCAAGGTTGTGAACCCCGTCGTCGAGATGGACGGCGACGAGATGACGCGCATCATCTGGCAGTTCATCAAGGACAAGCTCATCCTGCCGTATCTCGACGTCGAACTCGAGTACTACGACCTCGGGATCGAGCACCGCGATGCGACCAACGATCAGGTCACGATCGACTCGGCCGAAGCCACCAAGAAGCACGGCGTGGCGGTGAAGTGCGCGACGATCACGCCTGATGAAGCCCGCGTGAAGGAGTTCGGGCTCAAGAAGATGTGGAAGAGCCCCAACGGCACGATCCGCAACATTCTGGGCGGTGTGATCTTCCGCGAGCCGATCATCATCTCGAACATCCCGCGCCTGGTGCCGGGGTGGACGAAGCCGATCGTGGTGGGCCGTCATGCACACGGTGACCAGTACAAGGCGACCGACTTCAAGGCGCCTGGTGCCGGTACGGTAACCATGACGTACACACCGGCCGACGGCGGCGCGCCGATGGAGTTCGAAGTGGTCAAGTTCGGCGCCGACGGTGGTGTGGCGATGGGCATGTACAACTTCAACGACTCGATCCGCGACTTTGCCCGCTCCAGCCTCACCTACGGCCTGCAGCGCAACTACCCAGTGTACCTGAGCACCAAGAACACGATCCTCAAGGCCTACGACGGCCAGTTCAAGGATCTGTTCGAGGAAGTGTTCAACAACGAGTTCAAGGCCGAGTTCGACGCCAAGGGACTCACGTATGAGCATCGCCTGATCGACGACATGGTGGCGTCGGCGCTCAAGTGGGAAGGTGGCTACGTGTGGGCGTGCAAGAACTACGACGGCGATGTGCAGTCGGACATCGTGGCGCAGGGCTTCGGGTCACTCGGTCTCATGACGAGTGTGCTGCTGTCGCCCGACGGCAAGACGATGGAAGCGGAAGCAGCGCACGGCACGGTGACGCGTCATTACCGTGAGTATCAGAAGGGGAACAAGACGTCGACGAATCCGATTGCGTCGATCTTTGCCTGGACGCGTGGTCTGGCGCATCGCGGCAAGCTCGATGGCACGCCAGCGGTCACGGCATTCGCCGATACGCTCGAGCAGGTGTGCATCGAAGCGGTGGAAGCGGGCGAGATGACGAAGGATCTGGCGATTCTCATTTCGAAGGACACGCCGTATCTGCACACGGAAGCGTTCCTTGATGCCATCGATCGCCGGTTGCAGGCGAAAATGGCGTAAGGGCGGGCCCCGCCTCGGCGCGGGCGTCCCCAGTTTTGACGAGGACCTCAGCAGGAAGTAGCATAGTGGCTTCGTCCCCCCTTCTGAGGTCCTCATGCGTTTCTTCCGCTCCCGTATTGCCGCGACGCTCACCGTCGCTGCGGCTGTTGCCACAGCCGGCGTGGCCGGCGCCCAGCGTGCGCCCACCAAGCCCGCCGATCCAGCCGCCCCTGCGGTGATCGCCCCGGCGGCGTACGCCGCGCTCCCATGGCGTCACATCGGCCCCGAAGGGAACCGATTCAGCACCGCGGCGGGCATCGCGGGTGACCCGTCCACGTACTACGTGGGCGCGGCCTCCGGCGGCATCTACAAGACCACGGACGCCGGCGTGCACTGGGCCTCGATCTTCGACGGGCAGTCCGTGATGTCGATGGGCGCCATCGCGGTGGCACCCAGCGACCGGAACGTGGTGTGGGCCGGCACCGGTGAAGCCCACATTCGCAGCCATATCTCCATCGGGCAGGGCATCTTCAAGAGCACCGATGCTGGCGTCACGTGGACGCTGATGGGGCTCGAGAAGACCGGGCGCATCGCGCGGTTGGCGATCCATCCGACCAACCCCGATGTGGTGCTGGTGTGCGCGCTTGGCACGGCCTACGGTCCGCAGCAGGAGCGTGGGGTGTTCCGCACCACCGATGGTGGTGGCACGTGGACGCGGGTGCTGTTCGTGGACGAGAACACCGGCTGCAGCGACCTGGCCATGGATCCGTCCAACCCGCGCACGCTGTACGCCGGGATGTGGCAGATCGAGATCCACACCTGGGGACGCACCAGCGGTGGCCCGGGGAGCGGGCTGTTCAAGTCGACCGACGGCGGCGCTACCTGGACGCGACTCAAGGG
>Ga0114970_10001735_pt1 | contig 16294 bp, 12 predicted proteins | sample M_140205_XF_Meta_FD_87030 | JGI IMG/M metagenome (GOLD analysis project Ga0114970, IMG submission 87030) | Freshwater microbial communities from Lake Montjoie, Canada to study carbon cycling - M_140205_XF_MetaG | ecosystem: Environmental > Aquatic > Freshwater > Lake | place: Lake Montjoie... | reverse complement strand
GGTGGAGGCGGGGGTGGCGATCGTGGGCGAGCCGGTGCGGCGCTCGCTGGGCGACGCGGATTGGCGCGATAGCTACAAGGCGCATTTTCACGCGTGGCAATTTGGGCGACTGCATTGGGTGCCGGTGTGGGAGCGCGCAACGTTTTCGCTACCACCGGGCGACGCGGTGCTGTGGCTCGATCCGGGTATGGCCTTTGGCACGGGCAATCACGAGACGACGCGATTGTGTGTGGAGCGGCTCGTGACCCTGGCGGCGGAGCGCCAGCGCGCCGGCGTGGAGATCGCCCACCAGCGGGTGATCGACGCGGGGTGCGGCTCGGGGATCTTGGCGTTGTCGGCGGCGTTGCTGGGCTATCGCGACGTCGCGGGATTCGACAACGATCTTGAAGCGGTACGCGTGAGCGAGGAAAACGCGGCGCTCAACGGCCTCGAGGGGAAAGTGCAGTTTCGGCTGGGCGATTTGGTCACGGGATTCGCGGACGGTCCGGGGGATGTCGTGTTTGCGAATATTTTGGCGAATGTGCTGATCCAGTATGCGCGCGAGCTGACTGCGGCGGTGGCGCCGGGAGGCACGTTGATCTTGAGCGGGATCCTGGCGGTCGAGGTGGCGCAGGTGCAGGCGGCGTTTGCGGCGGTCGTGCCGGCTTGGAGACAGGAGTCGCGCGTGATGGGTGAGTGGAGCGATGTGTTGCTGGTGCGGCCGTGAACGCGACGCGCGTGAAGACACCGACTGTGACGCAGATTTTTAATCACGGATTACACGGATGAACACGGATGCGAGCGGGGGGAGTGAGAACGTCCGCCGAGTAAAGCGGGCGAAGGGGATTGTCGTCGGGAAATGGTTACTCGGCCTGACGGTGGGGCTGGTCGCGGCCGAAGCGCGCGAAATGTGGCTGCAACCGGAGCGGTTTGCGGCGACGCCGGGCGCGACGTTGCTGCTCGATCTGACGAGTGCGGACGGGTTTGGCGGTTTGGGGACGGCGATCCCGCGCGAGCGGGTGGCGCGGACCTGCGGGCGGCTCGGGGCGGCGGACCTGACGTTGGGCGTCGGGAAGGCGGCGGAGCGCTCGTGGCAATTTCCCGTGACGCTGACGCGGCCGGGCGTGGCGGTGGTGGGTGTGGAGTTGCGCCTACGTTTGCGGGAGCTGGAACCCGAAAAGATTGAAACTTATTTTCGCGAGATTCACGCGGGGGATGATGTGCGCGAGGTGTGGGCGGCGGTGCCGGTGCCCCGGCGTTGGCGCGAGAAGCAGGGGATGCACGCGAAGACGTTTGTGCGGGTGGGCGAGCCGGCGGCGGAGGAGCGGGCGTGGGCGGAACCGCTCGGGCTCGCCTTGGAAATCGTGCCGGAGCGGGACCCGACGATGTTGAAGATGGGCGATGCGCTGCCGGTGCGGGTGCTGCGCGGCGGCCAACCACTGGCGGGCTTCGCGCTCGGATATGTTTCGTCCGGCGAGACACGGGAACACGTGGCGGTGACGGACGCGGAGGGTCGCGCGACGGCGATGCTGGACGTGAGGGGTACGTGGCTCGTGTACGGCACCGATTTGCGGCGCGCGGCTGGCGCGATTGACCGCGCATGGGACAGCGATTTCACGACGATGGCGGTCGAAGTGCGGTGAACGCTACGACGATGAATGTTTTCTGCGCGATGAAGACACTGCGGCGAGGCTGGTTCGCGGTCTTGCTGGGGCTGGGGGTGTGCGGTGTGGCTAGCGCGCACGATCCGGGCATTAGCACGGCGCAAGGGCAGTTTCGCGCCACGGGTTTGGAGATTTTAGTGGGCTTCGCGCCGGCTGATGCGGAGCAGTTACTCCCGCCGGAAGCGCGCGTATCCGGAAAATGGACACAGGCAGAATTTGTCGCGGCGCAACCGTTGCTCGCGGGGTTGGCTCCGCAGATTTTGGAGCTCCGCACGAGCGGAGGAGCGATCGCACCCAGCGAGACCCGAGTGGAACTTGCGTCTGGCGATGCGCTGAATTTCTTCCTGGTTTTCCCGCTGACGCAGCCCGGCGTGGTGACGCTGCGCTCGTGCCAGCTGGGGGCGTTGCCGGCGGGGCATCGTCAATTTGTGATCATCGCCGATGAGCACGGTTCGACGCTGGCGAAGAAATTATTGAGCGCGAAGGACGATGGGCTGGACATCTCCTTGCGACCGGCGGGCGGTGCGGGCGAGGCGGGCGGCGGTGTGACGGTGGCGGCCGAGCCTGCGGGAGCGCCGACGTTTTGGGGGTTCCTCCAGCTCGGCGTGGAGCACATCTGGACGGGTTACGACCATTTATTGTTTCTGTTTGCGCTGCTCGTGGTGTGCGGGAGCTTTCGCTCGAGCGTGGGGATCATCACCTGCTTCACGCTCGCTCATTCGATCACGCTGGCGCTGGCGACGCTGGAGGTGGTCAACCTGCCGAGTCGATTTGTCGAGCCGGCGATTGCTGCGTCGATTGTTTTCGTCGGGCTGGAAAATGTGGTGCGCCGGGGTGCAGAACCGAAGGGACGTTGGGCGCTGACCTTCGCGTTTGGCCTCATCCATGGATTTGGGTTTGCGAGCGTGCTCAAGGATCTCGGCGTGGGGCAGGGTTGGCAGGGTTTGGCGATGCCGCTGTTTACGTTCAACGCGGGAGTCGAGGTGGGTCAGGTGGTGGTGGCGGCCATCGTGCTGCCGATCGTGTGGAGGCTGCGGAAGAACGAGACGTTTCTACGACGGGGCGTGCCGGCGCTGTCGGCGGTCATCGCGGGGGCGGGCCTGTATTGGTTTCTGGAGCGGACGGTTTTTTCGTGAGAGCGTCCTCGTTCCGCGACGGCGACCAGACTTTTTCGTGCAACCACGATTCGTCTGGGGGACAGCACATGGCTTCGAGATCGCGGTAGTCGAATTCGAGGCGGATGAGTTCGGTGCCCCAGGCGCCGTGGAGCGTGAGGGCGGGGTGGCCGAACGTGATGGTTTCGCGGGTGCCGAGGAGCGCGACGAGCTCACTCCAGGTGTCGAGGGCGGTCTTGGTGTCGAGGGTCGCGGCGTAGAGTTCGGCGAGACGGCGCCCGCGGAGGAAGAGGTTGTAGTGAACGGCGGCGAGGAGGCGGCGGGCGTGATAGCGGGCGAGCTGCGCGGTCGCACGGAGGCCGAGCGAGGTCGTCGCGAAGTCTGCGGGTTGCAGATCGGCCCGCGTGGCAGCGACGGTGCGGAGGTGGGCGAGGATGGACTCGGCGAGATCGAAGAGCCGCTGGCTGGTCGATTCGGGCGCGACCAAGGTGGTCGTGGTGCCGGCGAGGATACGGCGGGCGGCGGGCTCTAATCCCTCGTAGCGGGAGGCGTCGGGGCCGGAGTTCTTGGCGTAGAGCGCCAGGGTGGCTCCGAGGGAAGGATGAGCAGGGTCGGGTGCGGCCACGGCGGCGGCGAGGAGTGCGCAGACGGCGTGCGCGTCGTGTTGCGCGGCCGTCAACGGCGGGACGGACGGCTCGCCGGCGTGGAGGCCCAAGCCCAGCAGGACCATTCCCCAGAAGGCAGCGAGAAACCGACGGCGGCGAGGGCAAGCAAGCGGGGTACTCACGGCATAGGGAAGGGAATGGTGCGCTGACAAAGTTGGAGGGCGACGCCCCACGGGTCGCGGAGCATTATGAGTAACGAGCCGTCGGGTTGGGGGGCTTCGGCGACGAACGTGGCGCCGGCTTTTTCGAGCCGGGCGCGGTCGGCTGGGGCGTCGGTAGAGACGAGGGCGAAGTGGAAGACGAGAGGATGTTGCGATAGAAAATTAGTCATCGCGGCGGCGGGATTCGAGTAGAGTTCGACGATGTTGCGGTCGGTGGAATCGGCGAGAAATGTCGTGTAGGGTGCCGCGGCTTGTTGGCGGGCGACGGTGAAGCCGACGTGGGCGACATACCAAGCGGCGTGGGCGCGGGCGTCGGGCACGTTGAGGGCAAAGTGTTCGAATTTCATGGGAAGGGAAACGCGGAGCGTGGAGTGCGGAGCGCTGGGGTCAACGCGGCGGAGTGAGGTGGTTGGGCGTTGCGCACGGGGAGGGTGAACGTTGCAGTGGCGGCCTTCCCCTATGAAATTCTCCCTTGGCGTGCGTGTCGTTTTAGCAAACGTGATCGGGTGTGCGAGCGCCTTGATGGCTGCGGAAAATGGAGTTCCGCGGCCGAAACAGGACGCCAAGGGAAACCCGATTCGCTATGCGGCGACCGGGCATGCTTCGAACTACGACGAGGCGAAGGTCGGGTCTTTCGTGCTGCCCGATCCGCTGGTGCTGCAAAACGGAAAACCCGTGAAAGATGCGGCGACGTGGAATACGGTGCGGCGCGCGGAATTGATTGCCCTCTACGAACGGGAGATTTTTGGTGCGGTGCCGGTGGGCGCGCCGAAGGTTCGCGCGGACGTGGTGGCGACGGAGGGCGGCGCGCTGGGCGGCAAGGCCGTGCGCAAACATCTTCTGTTGCGCTTCGGCGAAGGCGAGCGGGCGGTGGCGTTGAACGTCTCACTGTATGTGCCGACGGGGGTGGCGAAACCGGCGCCGGTGGTGTTGCAGTTGTTGTTCAGCAATCCGCCGGGGATTCCTCAGTTGGCCAAAATGCCGTTCAACGATGCGGTGCCGGCGGAGGACATCGTCGGACGCGGCTATGCGTATGCGGCGTTTCGTTACACCGAGGCGCAGGGTGACAACGCGAAGACGCACGAAGGCGGCGTGCAGGCGCTCGCCTACGCGCCGGGGCAGACGCGGCCGGCGGCGGGAGAGTGGGGCGCGATCGCGACGTGGGCGTGGATCACGAGCCGCGTGCTCGACGCCCTCGCAACCGAGGCGACCGTGGACGCGAAGCGGGTAGCGCTCGTGGGGCACTCGCGGTTGGGGAAGACGGCGCTGTGGGCGGGAGCGCGTGATCCGCGGATCGCCTTGGTGTTTGCGAGTTGCTCGGGCGAGATGGGGGCGTCGCTGGCGCGGCGCGACTTTGGGGAAAGCGTGGACGATGTGGCGGCGAATTTTCCGTGGTGGTTGGTATCGACGTTTCCAAAGTATGCGGGGCGGTGGAACGACCTGCCGGTGGATAGTCATACGCTGATTGCGCTGAATGCACCGCGACCCGTTTTCGTGACGGGCGGATCGGAGGATTTATGGGCTGATCCGCATGGCGAATTTTTGGCCTTGGTCGGGGCGGGACCGGTTTACCGGCTGCTGGGAAAAAAGGATGTCGGGGCGACGGTGTTGCCGGCGCTGGACGCGCCGTTGATTTCCGGGTCGCTGGGCTTCCTGTATCATACGGGCAAGCACACGATCACGGAGGCTGATTGGCAGGCGTTTTTCGAGTTTACCGGGCGGCATTTTGAGTAACGGGACGGCGACCAAGACGCGGGTTGACCTTGGACCTGCGCTCTGAGTTTAATTTGAAGCGTTTCTTTTTTCGTTCACCCTCGTCTGGCGGCTACGTTATCCGCCATCAGCTCCATCCCTAACAAAACATCCGCCTCATGAAAACTTGGTCCCGCAAAGATTTCCTCAAAGCCTCGCTTATTGGCGGTGGCGCCGCGTTCGTCGCGGGTCAAACCCGGCTTTACGGCCAAGTCGGCGGTGCCGCCGGCAGTGCCAATGGTGACATCCGCGTGGGCATCGTTGGCTTCAATGCCCAAGGCTTTGGTCATCTGCAAAACTATCTGCCGGGAAGTCGTTCGAAGCTCGAGGGCGCGGTGCTCGTGGCGATCTGCGATGTGGACGACAAGGTGCTCGCGAAGGGCCGCGACGCGGCAAATAAGGCGGGATTGAAGGTAGCTGAATTCAAGGACTACCGGAAAATGTTTGCGAGCAAAGATATCGACGCCGTGGTGCTTGCGCCGCCGAATCACCAGCACTCGATCATGACGATCGCGGCGTTGCAGGCGGGCAAGGATGTCTACGTTGAAAAGCCGCTCTCGCACAATATCTGGGAGGGGCGTCAGGCGGTCGAAGCCGCGCGGAAATACTCGAAGAATATCGCGCTGATCGGCACGCAGAACCGCTCATCCGAGCAAATCATGGGAGCGATCGCGATGTTGCGGTCCGGCAAGCTCGGCAAGATTAAGTGGGTGACGGGTACCTGCTACAAGTCGCGCGAAAGCATCGGCCTGCACGACGGGCCGCAGGCCGTCGCCGAAGGAATTGATTACAATCTTTGGACGGGACCGGCGACGCTCACGCCGCCGACGCGCAACGGTCCGAGGGGCACCGTGCACTACGATTGGCACTGGTTCTGGAACTACGGTGGTGGCGATATCACCAACCAAGGCATCCACCAGATGGATGTCGCGCGCTGGCTGCTCGGTGCACAGGGTCTGCCGAATACCGTGATGAGTTTCGGCGGTCGCTTTGGCTATCGCGACGATGCGGAGACGCCCAACACGCTCGTCTCCGTGATGAATTGGAAGGACTCGGCGCCGTTGATTTTCGAGGTCCGCGGTCTGGGTCGCAAAAAGGGCATGAAGGCGATGGACGTTTACCGTAAGTCGTCGGTCGGGGTGGTCGCGCAATGCGAGCACGGCTACATCAACATCGCCGAAACCGGCGGCGCGATCGCCTTTGGCAACGACGGCAAGCAGATCGAGGCGTTCCAAGGTGCCGACAACGGGGCCCATCGGAAGAATTGGATCGCGGCCCTGCGCTCGCGCAAGGTGAAGCACGGGCTGCTGGAGGAAGGCCACTACTCGACCTCGCTCTGTCATCTCGCGAATCTTTCCTATCTGGCCGGCGCCGAGAAGGCGAATGCCCAACTCGCGGATGCGGTGGGCTCCGATCTGGCGGCGAAGGATGCGTACTGGCGCACCCTGGACCACCTCAAGGCCAACGAGGTGGATCTCGATGCCACGAAGCCGATCGTCGGGCCGGTGCTCTCCGTCGATGGGAAGACCGAAATGCTTTCGCATCCGGACAAGCTCATTGCCGACGCGGCGAATAACCACCCGCTCCGCAAGCGCACCGGTCGCGGTGAGTTTACGATCCCGCAGCTTTCGGCGACGGTGGCGAAGTCCTGAGTCGGCGACCGGGTCGTTTAGTTCGATTTCAAACCGCGGTGTGGGGCAAGGGCCCTCACCGCGGTTTTTTGTGAGCAAGGTGGAGCCCGTCCGGCGTCCGGGCCTACAAAAAGAGGAAGCTGCTGCATAACCCTCGCACGACGGCGGGCGGTGTGCCTATGTCGTCGCCCAGATGTCGATTCTTCCTGCGATTGTCCCTGCCTGTGCCGGTTGCGGCGTGTGTTGCCACCTGTTGGTGGAGTTGCTGCCCGGCGACGACCAGGTGCCGGAGGAGTATGTCGTGGAGCACAGTGGGGTGCGCTGCATGGACCAACACGGCGACGGGGCCTGTGTGGCGCTCGATCCGGAGACGCGGCTGTGCACGATCTATGATCAACGCCCGCAGACGTGTCGGACGTTTGAGCGGGGAGGGGAGTTGTGCCGGAGGATTTTGAAACTGCCGGCGGCGGCGGTGATGGCGGCGAGCTAAAGGAGTCGGCGATTTTTCTGCGATCATGGCCAGAAGCGTTGTTTTTAAAAAAACACCCCGGTGCGAACGCTGCCGCCTGCCGCCGCGTTGGTGCGTCTGTGAGGCGCATCGGGTGATCGCCAGCCCGCTGAAGGTGGATGTGCTCATGCACCACATGGAGGCGTGGCGGCCGAGCAGCACGGGACATTTGATCAACCGAGTGGTGGCGAACACGGGCTTGCACGTCTATCGGAAGGAGCGCCCGTTGATCCGTGAGGAGATCATGCAACCTGGGCGGCAGTTGTGGATTTTGCATCCGACGGGAGAGGCACTGGCGGCGAGTGAGCCGGCGGCGGGTCTGCAAGTGCTGTTGCTCGACGGGACGTGGATTCAGTCGACGGGGATGATGCGGGGTGTGGAATCGTGGGGACGCCGGGTGAGTTTACCGATGGCAGGGGAGAGCCGCTATTGGTTGCGCTCCCAGGCGGCGGACGACCGATTTTCCACGATTGAGGCACTCTTGTTTCTCATGGCCGCGCTGGGGATGAAAGAGGACTGCGCGCGGTTGCAGCTGCAATTCGAGCTGCACGTCTACGCGGGGCTGTGTGCGCGAGGGAAGAAGGTGGAGGCGGCGAATTATTTATTTTCCTCGCCGGTGAGTGGACCGCTGCAGGAGTTGATCCCGACGTTGAAGCCCTGGGCCCAGCCATCACGGCGGGACCGGGGATTGTAGGAGGCGGCCGGGAGGTGGAGGATTTCTGCCGGATCGAATGATCCGGTGGGCACTCTGTTTTGGGCGAGCAGACCAACGAACGGCGGAAGAGCTACGCATGGTACGGCTCAGGGCCGCGCGCCACCGTGGAGCGTTACCCAGTGTGGCGGGAGGAAAAATAAAGACCCGCGCGCCCGCTACACCGGGGGTGACGGCGGCTGCGGGGAGGTGGAATTTTGGCGGGCGGCGAGACGGGCGTTTTCGGCCTCTAACGTTTCCTGACGTTGGCGGAATTTTCCGAGCATGTCGCCGAGCGCACTGCACATCCGGTCAAATTCAGTGGCGCCGCGGGGTTGAGGCAGGAGGGCGAGGACATCGCCTCCACCGATCCGACCGGCGGCGGTGCCGACGGCGCGCAGACGGCGCTCGAAGCGTGCGGTAAACATCCAGCAAACGATACTGAGGGCGACCACCAGACCGGTGCCGAGACGCAAAATGAGTTGGTGAAGAGCCTGCACGGCGGCGAAGGCGTCGGCCACCGGTTGGCGGACGACGACCAGCCAGCCCTGGCCGCGATAGTCGCGGAAGCCGCGCGAACGGGCGTAACCGGTGAAGCAGACGGTGCCCAGGGAAGTGGTTTCAATCCGGTTTCCCCGGACTCCGGGGTTCTCGGAAAGACTGGCGGGCGGGTCGGGCGGTTCGGTCCAGCCGGAGCCGCCGGAGTCGAGCAGGACGTTGCGGTCGGCGGCGTAGATGGTGACGCCGAGATGCTCGCGGCGGGCGGATTCGGGGATCACGGAGAGTTGCACCTCGCGCGCCCAAGACCAGCGGACTTGCGCGCCGAGCACACCGAGAAGGGTGCCTTGGGCGGAGGTCACGGGCACACCGAGATCGAGAAAGCGCGGGGTATTCGCGCCGATAGCCGGAAGTTCGCTGGCGAGCTCGGGGAACTCGCGCACCCCGCCGACAAAGGTCTGGAGGCGACCGCCACGAAACCAAGTGGCGTCACTCATTTTTTCTCCGATGAAGAGGCGTTGGGACGCGGCGAGGATCGTGCCCTTGGCATCGGCGAAGCCGATCCATGCGTAATCGGTCGAGGCATCATGGAGCGATTCGAGAATGGTTTGGCGTTCGGCGAGCGGCGCATCGGCTGTGCGGAAAGCGGTGAGCTTGGCGGTGAACTGCAACTGGTGCGTGCGTTCGTAAACGGTGCGGTCCAATTTGTCGGCGATTTGGAAGGCGAGATTTTCGAAGGCCGGGCCGAGTTGGCGTTCGATTTGGGTGTGCAGAATTTTGCCGGCACCCGCTGCGATGACCAGCACGAGTGCGAAGCCGGAGGCGCCGAAGAACAGGGTAGCGGCCGCGGGCAGACTGCGGAACGGGTCGAGCCGCTCCCACCAAGCGGGCGACGGAGAAGAGGTGGGTGAAGTCATGAAGGTCAGGACGCGCCGCGGCAGCGGGCGGTGCGATATTTTGTGCAGAGGCCGCGGCCGCGGTTCAACCTGTGTTTCCAATGCCGAATCCGACCTCGATTCGTCAAGACTACGGTGTGGGTGGCTCGAGCGTGCTCGACCGGCGATTGTTCGCGGGGACGGAATCGGTGCGAGCCGGCGGGTTGATCAATTGCGTGACGTAGGTGAGCGATGTGCCGGGTTGGAGGGTGGCGCGGTCGACGGGGAGCGTCGCGATGTAGGACTCGCCAATGGCGAGCGGGGGAACGGAGAAGAGGGTCGAGGTCGTGGCGGTGCCGGCGGTGGTGGTGACGGTGAGTTGGAGTCCGGCGGCGGCGGCACCGCTGCGATTTTGCACGACGAACTGCATGTGGTGGTTGGTGGAGTCGTAGGAGTGGCTCGCGATAGCGGGGTCGTAGTAGGTGGAATTGTTGCGATTGAGGGCCCAGCCGACGTTAAGGGTGCCGTGGCCGTAGTGCGCGTCGCTGCCGGGCGCGCCGGCGTCGCTGGCCGTCGCTAGGAGGACCTGGGCAGCTGCGGTCGGCGTGAGCGAACTGTTTTGCGAGAGTAGGGCGGCGATGGCACCGGCTACGAGGGGGGCGCTGGCGGAGGTGCCGTCGACGTAAACGCGTTGGCCGTCTTGCCACGCGGTCTGCACGCCGTAGCCAGGGGCGGTGAGCGAGAGCGTGGCGCCGGAATTGGAGAATGTGACCTGCTGACCCGCGCGGTCGACGGCGCCGACGGAGATGACGCGCGGATCGGCGGCGGGCCAGGTGAGTTGGGCGGCTTGGTCATTGCCGGCGGCAGCGACGATGAGGGATCCGCGCTCGACGGCATAGCTGATCGCGGCGTCGAGGGTGGCGGAGGTGGCATAGCCGCCGAGGCTGACGTTGATGATTTTCGCGCCGGCATCCACGGCGGCGATGATGGCGTAAGCGATCGTAAACGTGTCACTCGTGCTGCGGGTATCGGTCACTCGGATACTGAGGAGACTGGCGGCGGGAGCGACGCCGGGGGCGTCGGCGTCGGAACCGGCGGCGAGTGCTGCGACCGCGGTGCCGTGGCCGTCTTCCTCGCCACGACCAGCGACGGTGCCGAGCCCGATGTCCAGAGAGCGGAGACGGCCGGAGCCGAAGGTGGTGTCGGGGAGCACGCCGGTGTCGAGAATGGCGATGGTCACGCCCTTCCCCCACTGGCTGTGTTCGGCGGGGACGCCGAGGAACGCGAGGGCGGTGTTGCCGAAAGGGACGTGAGCGATAGCGGCGCGGTCTTCCTTGGAGGGTGTGGTGGGAAGGGAGGGGACGTGAACGAGGGCATTGGCCGAGAGGCCGGCGTAGTCGGCGGCGTGGGACGTGAGGTCGGAGCCGAGTGCTTCGGGCGAGTCGAAGCGCACGCGGATGGCGCGGAGGCCGGGGAGTTCGCCGAGGACGATGAGGCCGGCGGCTTTGGCGCGGGCGAGGAAGCGACGATAAGCGTCGGGGTCTTTGAACGTGAGCAAGGCCTCGTCGGTGCGGGCGTCGCGGGTGGCGAGGAGTCGTTGGAGTGCGGTGAGGAGGGATTGCGTGAACGCGTCGATGGCAGTGGCGCGGAGCGAGGAAGGGGGTGCGGCGGGCGGGTTGGGAGCGATGAGGGTGGCGGCGGCGCGGGCGGTCGACAGGCGATGGAGGTCGGCGCGGTTTTCCTGCCAGAGCCAGAGGAGCAGGGTGGCGCAGGTGAGTCCCACTCCGAGGACGGCGAGAAAGGAGAGGGATTTTTTCATGGAGACGGAGAGAGCGGTGTGGCGGGCGGTGCGGCCGAAGTCTCGCTCAAGCGACGTTGGCTGGCAAATTTGTCTGACGTGGTTTGAGGAGAATAGGTGGTGGAGTGGGTGGGGACCGTGGCGGCGACAAACGATCGGGAAATTTTCCTGCCAAATAATTTTCCTGCCCTCACGTCACTTCGGCCACTGGCAGGAGACGGAGAAAGGCGATGCGGGAGGAAGATTTTTTTGGTAAGAAGATTTTAGGAGCCGGAAAATGGACGGCGCTGCGGATAGTCAAATTTCACGCGTGACGCACGGGCGCGGGCGGATTCGGATGAGAGCCATGAAACTACCCCGTTTGCTGTATGTTGGGTCGCTCGTCGGGCTTGCTTTCGTCGCGTCGCTGGCGCGCGGGGCCGAAATCGCCAATCCGGCGGCGGTGGGGTTCGACGCTGCGCGCCTCGCGCGGCTCGATGCGGTGATCCAGGCGCAGGTGGATCAGAAAAAAATTGCGGGCGTGGTGCTCTACGTCGCGCGCGACGGGAAGGAAGTGCGCCACCGCGGCTACGGGATGAGTGATGTCGAGGCGGGCAAGACGATGACGACCGATGCGATTTTTCGCATCGCCTCGATGAGCAAGGCGGTGACGTCGACCGCGATCATGATGCTCTACGAGGAAGGCAGGTTTCTGCTGCACGATCCGGTTTCGAAGTATATTCCCGAGTTCAAGAATTCGGTGGTGGCGGTTGCGCCGCCGGAGGGTTCGCCGGCTGGGACGAAATTTGTGACGGTGAAAGCGAAGCGGCCGATTCAGATCCGTGATTTGCTCACGCACACGGCGGGGCTGACCTATGGATCGGGACCGGCGGCGGACGTCTACAAGCAGGCGAAGTTCACGCGCTGGTATTTTGCGGATCGCGACGAGACCATTGGCGATGCGATCAAGCGGCTCGCGGCGCTCCCGCTCAACGGTCAGCCCGGGGAAGTTTATCAATACGGGTATTCGAGCGATGTGCTTGGCTATCTCGTGGAAGTGGTGTCGGGAATGCCGCTGGATAAATTTTTTGCGGAGCGGATTTTCGGGCCGCTGAAGATGGTCGATTCGTGCTTCTTTCTGCCGCCGGAGAAAGCGGCGCGGCTCGCGCCCGTCTATGGCGTCGAAAGCAAAGGCGTGCTCGGGCTCGGTGACCAGGGCGACTACGTGACGGGGCCGAGGAAATGTTTTTCGGGCGGCGCGGGTGTGCTCTCGACCGCGAGCGACTACGGGCGCCTGTTGCAGATGTTCTTGAACGGCGGCGAACTTGATGGCGTGCGGTTGCTCTCGCCGAAAGCGGTGGAGTTGATGCGGTCGAATCACACGGGCACGAAATACGTGAAAGACACGGACGCGTTTGGCCTCGGTTTTTGGGTGATGCAGGATGTGGGCTATTTCGGCGAACTCGGGAGTGTGGGTTCGTATGGCTGGGGCAGCGCGTATTTTCCGCAGTATCTGGTCGACCCAAAGGAACGGATCGTGGCGCTGATGATGACCCAGTTGATGCCGAGCGGGGGAAATGACCTGAACCAGAAGTTCAAGGTGATGATGTATCAGGCGCTGGTGAAGTGAGGGATATGCGGCGGTTCAGAGGCCGCTGCTCGTTTGGCAGGGTGACTTAGCGCGACGGGGCCGAGTCTGAGCCGCCACTGCTGACGGGCCTTGCCGTGCAGGGCAGTATTATTGCTATACTTGTCATGCCAAAGCAGCTCGCGCAACGACGGATGGACTTGGCTGGGGCCGGATCCGTCAGTCGGGGTGGAAAAGGCGGCCATCGAAACTACGAGGATCCTTCTGGCGACCGTCTGGTCGTCTCAGTGCACAAAGGCGAAAGCCAAGCCCTACCAGCAACGCGACATTGAGGAAGCCATCCGCACCGTCACCAAAGAAGGAAACCACCCATGAAAGCCGCCGAACGAAAAGCCAAAGCCGCACGCTACCTCAAGATTGTCACTTGGTCCGACGAGGATAACTGCTTCGTGGGTCGTTGCCCGGGATTATTTCACGGCGGATGCCACGGCAATGACGAGGCGGAGGTCTATCAGAAGCTGTGCAAAATTGCCGAGGAGTGGGTTAAGATTTTGGAGGGCGACGGAAAGCCACTGCCGGCGGCGACGGCGGGCAAATCCTATAGCGGTAAGTTTGTCGTGCGCGTGTCGCCCGAACTGCACCAACGTGCTGCCTTGAAGGCGATGTCGCGAGGCGAAAGTCTGAACCAGTTCGTCATCGCGGCGATTGCGAGTGCGTGAGGTTGGGCGGGGCTGCCCCGATTGGAATCAGCCGTTCGTGGTGATGAGACGCTCGCGTGTTTCGCTGCTGGTCAGACCACTCGCTGGCGCTCGCGGCTACGGGGCGAAAAAAGCCCGGGCGGTGGGCCCGGGCTTGGTTGCGTTGGCAATGCGGCGGTGGGGAACTCCCCGCTCCGTTAGGAAGCGGCATGGAGTCTCGCCTACTTGAACATTTTGTCTTCGGGATTACCGCCGCTGAGGATGTAGGCGGTGAGGTCTTTGAGTTCCTCGGGGTTCAAGGCGTTGATGAGGCCGGGGGGCATCATCGAGATGGGATAGGTTTTGCGGGACTTGATGGCGGAGGACTTCACCTTCGTCTTTTCGTCGGGGGCGAACGGATTGCTCATGATTTGGAGTTCACCGTTTTCTTCGCCGACGATGCGGCCGACGATCGTAGTGCCGTCGGCGAGATCGAATTGCTGGCTGTCGTATTGATCGCTGATGACCTTGGACGGTTCGATGATATTTTCCATGAGGTCCTTCACGCTGTAGCGGCTGCCGGCGCCGGAGAGATCGGGGCCGATGCCGCCGCCGTCGTTGTTGAACCGGTGACAGACGATGCAGGCCGTGGCGGCAAAGAGCCCTTTGCCTTGGGCGAAGTTGCGGCCGGTGAGGCTGCCTTGAAGGAGACCGGTGGCAGCGGCGAGGGTGTAGTCGCGGCCGGGTCCTTTGGGTGTGATGGCGCCGGCCGCGAAGGAGGCGGCGGCGGGTTTGGAGAGGGCGTCGAGGGCGGCGCGCTCGCCGGGATCGGCGACATGGGCGAGGGTTTCGGTGCGGATATTTTGGATGAAGCCGGTGAAGCTGTTGCCGCCTTTCCACGGCGCGGTGCGCGCGAACCAGGAGAAGAACTCGATGCGGAGTTTGGGTGTCCAGCCGACGATCGCGTTGCGAAGATTGTAGGCCATGATCATCTGCTGCCGATCGGAGCGGCTGTCGGAGACGCTGTTGACGACCTTGCCGTAGTTTTCGTTGCGGGCGAGGAGGGACTTGCTGGCCTGTTCCTCGGGGGCGGTGCCGATAGGTTCGGAGACGCTGAGGAGCGGGACGGTCTTGGCGACGACGGTGGGCGAATCGAGGTAGATGAGGAGCGAGACGAGTTCGCGATTCACGAGGCGGTCGGCGTGAGGGAAGAGCGGGTCGAGCTTCTTGGTGAGGGCGGCGCAGGTGGCGGCGTCGGGTTTGCCGGTGCGCGTGAAGATGAGCTGCCAGGCGCGGAGGAGCGGGAGTTGGAGCGCGGTGGGTTGCGCAAAGAAGTCGAGGCGCGAGAGCGCTTCGATGAGGCGCGGTTGGTAGAATTTCTCACCGACGCGGGCGAGGGCGATGATCGCTTCGATGGAGGCCTGGGGATTCTTTTCGTTGAGGGCGCGGCTGGCCCAGTTTTCGGGGCGCTGACGCTCGAGGGCGGCGCGGGCGGCGAAGCGCACGAAGCGATCCGGGCTGGAGAGGTGCGGCCAGAGGGTGGCGATGGCGTCGGGACCGGTGCCCTCGGCGTGGAGGGTTTCAAGTTTGCGGCGGAGTTCGGCCTGCGGGGTGAGCGGGAGGGCGTTGGCGGGGGCGGTGTTCTCGGTGCCGGTGTAGGTCACGCGATAGAGGGCGGCCTGGGTGCGGCGGCCGCCGACCGTGAAATACATCGCGCCGTCGGTCGGGTGAATGACAAGGTCGGTAAGTGGGAGCGGCTTGCCCGTGATGAATTCTTCCTTCTCGCCGCGATAGGTCGCGCCGTCGGGCGTCAGGTGGATGGCGTAGAGGGTCCCGTAGGTCCAATCGCAGGCGTAGAGAGCGCGTTGATATTTGGCGGGGAATTTCGCGCCGGTGCCGAAGACAGTTCCGGTGGGGCAGCCAGGGCCGATATCGACCACGGCGGGCAGGCTGTCGGCGTAGTAGGCGGGCCAGCGACCGGCGCCGGAGCGCCAACCGTAGTCACCGGCGTCGACGACGTGATTGATGCGGGTGGGGACATACCAAGGGGAGCCCTGGTCCCACTCCATGTCGGAGTCGTAGGTGAAGAGTTCGCCGTTTTGGTCGAAGGCGATGTCGTAGTGGTTGCGGAAGCCGAGGGCGAAGAGCTCGATGCTTTTGCCTTCGAAGTCGGTGCGGCCAACGTAGCCACCCGGGGAGAACTTGTTTTTCGCGTGGCCGCGGGCGTCCCACATGCGGGGGAGGAGGTGATCTTCATCCCAACGGACGGCGCGGGATTTTTCCATGCGGGCGGGCAGGTCGGTGTGGTTGCCGTTGGCGAAATAGATGGACTTGCCGTCGGGGCCGAGGACCAGGGCGTGTGGGCCGTGTTCGCCGGAACCCTTCATGTGGCGGAGGAATTTGATCTCATCGAACTGGTCGGTGCCCTTGGTGTCGCGCAGGCGCCAGAGGCCCTGCTTGCCGGGGACCTCGTCAACCATGACGTAGAGGCTGTCGTTCGCGTAGAGGAGGCCGTGCGCACCGATCGCGGGCGATTTGCCGGAGGCGGTTTGGGCGCGTTTCGGCGTGGGCACGGGCTCGAAGTCGGCGACGTCGGGAATCGCAGGAAGGGTGGCGGCGAGTTGTTCGACTTTGGCGCCGGTGGAGGAGCCGAGCGCGGGTGGGGTAATGCGATAGAGGCTGCCGTATTGGTCGGCGGCGATGAGGCGGCCCT
>Ga0114970_10001734_pt1 | contig 16295 bp, 8 predicted proteins | sample M_140205_XF_Meta_FD_87030 | JGI IMG/M metagenome (GOLD analysis project Ga0114970, IMG submission 87030) | Freshwater microbial communities from Lake Montjoie, Canada to study carbon cycling - M_140205_XF_MetaG | ecosystem: Environmental > Aquatic > Freshwater > Lake | place: Lake Montjoie... | reverse complement strand
CTCGTCGGCGCTCACCTGGCGCGACACGTACAGCTGGTACAGCGCATCGTTCATCGTCTGCATGCCGTACTTCTTCCCCGCCTGCATGAGGGAGTAGATCTGGTGCACCTTGTCGTCGCGGATCAGCGCACGCATGGCGGGCGTCATCACCAGAATCTCCGCCGCCATCGCGCGACCGCGACCGGCAATCTTGGGGAGCAACACCTGCGTAATGATGCCCTCTAACGTGAACGCCAGCTGGGCACGCACCTGACTCTGCTGATGCGCCGGGAACACATCGATGATACGGTTGATCGCTTCGGCCGCGCTGTTGGTGTGCAACGTGGCGAACACCAAGTGACCCGTTTCGGCGATCGTGAGCGCGGCCTGAATCGTTTCCAAGTCGCGCATTTCGCCGATCAGAATGACGTCAGGATCTTCACGGAGCGCGTACTTGAGAGCCGACGCAAAACTCTTGGTGTCGGCGCCGACTTCGCGCTGATTGACGATGCAGTTGCGATGCCGATGAATGAATTCGATCGGGTCTTCGACGGTGATGATGTGCCCGCGGCGCTCGGTGTTGATCTTGTCGATCATCGCGGCGAGCGTGGTGCTCTTACCCGAGCCCGTGGGGCCGGTCACCAGCACGAGGCCGCGCGGACGGTCGGCGAAACCGGCAATCACCGGCGGGAGACTGAGATCGTCGAACGTCTTGATGTGAAACGGAATGCACCGGATCACCATGCTCACGCAGCCGCGCTGCTTGAACACGTTCCCACGAAAGCGGGACAGATTCGCGATGCCGAACGAGAAGTCGAGCTCGTCCTCCATTTCGAATCGCTTCTTCTGATTCTCGGTCAGCACCGAGTACGCCAGCTGCAGCGTGTCCCGGGGCGTGAGCACATGTTCGATACCAGAGTTCACGATATCGCCATCGACCCGCAGCTTCGGCCGGTCACCGGCGGAAATATGCAAGTCGGAGGCCCCCCGCTCGATCATTTCATCGAGCAGAGTGCGCAGGGATACGGGGGTCTGAGCGGGAGCAGTCATCGCGCGAGCAGTCGTGAACGGGGCGCCCATTGGCGTCCCGAAGATGGACGAGCGTTCCAGTAGAGAGGAAACCCCACTGTCACATGAACTCAGCTTGCTGTTTCACGGATGACCTGATCCAGCGTGGTCACGCCCTTGAGCACCTTGAGCCAGCCGTCCATGCGGAGCGACAGCATGCCCTCGTCGATGGCCGCGTTGCGCAGCACCTGCACGTCGGCGTTCTGCATCACCAACTTCTTGAGCGTTTGGGTCAGGAACATCACCTCGTACAGACCCTGACGGCCCTTGAGCCCCGTACCGCCGCAGGCGTCACAACCGTGTCCCTTGAAGTACGGCAGCTCGCCGATCGTGGTACCGAGCGACAGGTGCGTGAGGAACGGGACCGCTTCGGGCGTGGCGCGCAACCGGGCGTTATCGAGCGCTTCGTCGGTGAACTTGAGCTCGCGCAACGTGGTGTTGGCTTTGACCTTGGCCCCGGCGAATTCGGCCGCGTCGGGCTCGTACCGCACCTTGCACTTACTGCAGATCCGGCGCACCAGTCGCTGCGCCAGAATCAGGTTGAGCGCCGACGCCACGTTGAAGGGTTCGAGACCCATGTCCAGCAAGCGGGTGATCGTCTCCGGCGCCGAATTCGTGTGCAGGGTGCTCATGACCATGTGGCCGGTGAGCGCCGCCTTGATGGCGATGCCGCCCGTTTCCAAGTCCCGGATTTCGCCGACCATGATGACGTTCGGATCCTGACGCAGGAACGCCTTCAGCGCCGCGGCGAAGGTCATGCCGATGTCGGTGCGCACCTGCACCTGATTGATGCCGAAGAGGTTGTACTCGACGGGATCCTCGGCGGTCATGATGTTCGTATCACCGTTATTGATCTTGGACAGCGCCGAATACAGCGTGGTGGTCTTGCCCGAGCCGGTGGGACCGGTCACGAGCACCATGCCGTACGGATTCGAGATCGCTTCCATCAACTCGCGCTCGGCGCGCGGCTCGATCCCGAACTTCTCGAGATCGAGGGTGAGGTTGCCCTTGTCGAGAATTCGGAGCACAACCTTTTCGCCGAACAGCGTGGGCAGCACGCTGACGCGGAAGTCGATGACCTTCCTGCCGACTTTCAACTTGATACGGCCGTCCTGCGGCACGCGACGTTCGGCGATGTTCAGCGACGCCATGATCTTGAATCGCGAGATCAAGGCCGCGCGCATCTTGAGGGGCGGCTTCATGACTTCGGCGAGTGCGCCGTCAATGCGGTAGCGAACGCGTAGTTCGTGCTCGAAGCACTCGAAGTGAATGTCCGAGGCCCCCTTGTGTACCGCATCGACGAGGATGGCGTTGATCAGCTTGACGACGGGCGCTTCGTCAACCTGCGCCGCCAGCACACTCGCGTCTTGCGCCTCTTCTTGGGCCTCCAGAATCTCTACATCGTCGTCCTCGGCCGCCGCGATGTCCAGCAGCAGCGACTGCATGTGCACTTCAGTCGCTTCATAGTGCTTCTCGATCGCGGCACGCATCGAGTACTCGCCCGCCAGCACGGGGACGATGTCATAGCGCGTGATGAACTTGAGATCGTCGATCACCGACATCGCGGTTGGATCGGCAATGGCCACGGTGAGCTGTCGGCCGTCACGCTTGAGCGGCAGCACGGTGTGCTTGGACGCCAGCTCCGCCGGGATCAGCTTGAGCAGACGCGTATCCAGCTCGAAGCGCGCCAGATCGACGGCCGGCATACGGTACTGGCGGGCGAGCATGCGCACGACCTCCGTTTCCGGCACCAGCCCCAGCTTGACGACGGTCACCCCAATGCGTTGGCCCGGCGCGCCGGACTGCTCCTGCAGCGCCTTCGCCAATTGGTCATGCGTAAGGAGCCCCTCTTTGACGAGGAGATCACCGAGCCGTTCGGCGGCTCGACCGGCGAGAGGGGAAACAGGAGCAACCATGAGTACAAATTTCGGCTAAGACACGTACGAGGCGCGCGGAATGGGCGAGGCACAAGCCTCACTTTGAAATGGACTGTGCCGTCCGGAAAACGTCACCAGAGGGGCGAGCACCCGTGCCGTCGCCGGCCCGATGCCACGCACGTGACGGAGGCTCTCCATCGACTCGAACGGACCGTGTGCCTCGCGCCACGCGACGATACGGGCGGCGAGCGCCGGTCCGACGCGAGGCAGTCGCTCCAGCTCCGCCGCCGACGCAGCGTTCACATCGATCGAGAGGACCGGACCCGGCACGCGTCCAGGAAGAAGCGTCGGCTCCGTGATCTTCCGGCCTGATGTCGTACGCACGGTGGCCTTCGGTACTCGGCCGCGTCGGCGGGCGGAGTCGACCGCCGCGATCTGGGCGTCAAGGGCGCGAGTGGCCAGCTCCGCGCTCGGGGCCACCCCCCGCTCGGCCCCGGTGACCTCGCGAGCGAGTGTACGCGTGCCGGCGGCCCGCACACCGCCGCCGATGACGGCAACGGCAGCGAGAAATAAGAGAGCCTGGCGTTCCGCGGGCGTGGGCATGGAGCCACGGTAACGATGGCCCACCACGGCGCGGTAACCCGCGCGACGCCGGCGGCATCTATACAACGCATACCCACAAACAGGAGCTACTTCAGATCACCCGCGAAGAAGCGGAGCTGCAGCACCGCGCTGAAGATCAGGTTCGACGTCTGCCGGTTGTAATTGCGGTCGAAGTTCACGATCCGCGATCCGGTCAGACTGAAAGTGAGCAGCTCGGAGAGATCGGTGTCGGCGTTGAAATTGAACGCGCGACGGCCGTTGTCCGTGAGCACCGACGGGGGAATCGTGACCACGTCACCGGCCGCATTGGTGGACGACGCCCCCTGCACGATCGACTGCGACTGCTCGCTCTGATACGACAGCGACGTGCGCACGGTGGCGTTCCGCGTAGTGAAGCGTTTGGGCACCTTGAAACGCCGCGCCACGTCGAAGGCCATCCGCCGGGTGTCGCCGTTGGTGAGCGACCCGGGGCGACTGTCTTCGCGATGGGTACGATCGAGCGACGCGTTGGTGGTGAGTCCGCCCAGGAAGGCCCAGGTAATCGCCCCCGACAGCGGCTGACTGCGCGCCGTGGTTCGGCTCCGATCGGCCAAGCCGCCGGTTTCGTTGGGGATCATCGTTTCCTGCTCGCTCACGAGATAGCGCCCGTTCACGTTCAGCATCGTGATCACCTTCTTGAGCCGCACCGGGCGCCAGCTCCAGCGCACCGAGTAGTCGGGCTTCACCAGCTGCGTACTCGTGATCACGGCCTGGAATCCGTCGAACGTCCGTCGCGTCCATGTTTCGGTCGTGCCATTCTCGAAGCGCGACTGGACCGTGAGCGAGAAGGGCAAGTTCAACGAGCCCGTGGCGGTGGCGCGACGCAGCCGTCCGGCCGTGGTGGCCAGCCGAGAGTCGAGTCCGCGAAACGACTGAATGCCGCCCAGTCCCAGCTGATAGCCCCAACCGGGAATGAAGGCCGTGTTGTCGTAATTCGAGGTGAGACTCTGCTGCCACGACACATCGATCGGAGCAAACATCCGCCCCAGCCGATTGCCCAGCGTCTTCTCCCCGGTGCGCGAGGTGATCAGGCGACCGAAATCGAACGTGGTGCCCGTGCTGAGAGTCTGCGCCGCCCCCAGCCGCTTGGGCAGGCGATACGCGCCGGCGGCATCCTGCTCCCGCAACAGCGCGCGCGCGTTCGGATCCTTGTTCAGGTTGAACGTGGAGTTGAAGTCGATGCGCGGCCGTAGCCACACGGCGAGCGTGGGTTGGAAGAGCACGGCCGAGGTGAGCGACCGTTCGCGCTCGAGCCCCACGGTCGTCCCCAGCAGCTGTAATCGCTCGGCGGCTGCCGCCTGTCCGCGATCGGTGCTGTCTGGCAGGATCGACGTGGTGCGATAATCGCGCAGGTCCAGCAGCTGCCGCGCGTTCATGGAGGCCGTCAGGCCGCCCGACGGACGGAACTCGAGGGTGCTGCTGTTCTGCCAGAAGTGCGTGAGCCCATTCGCCACCTGACCGGTATCCGTCGGCGACTCGGCCGCCTTCGTGAACGACGTGCTCGAGTTCGCGTTGCGCGCCAGGGAGCTCGACACGCGGAACGCCGTGGGCGACCACCGGAATCGCTGACCACGGAAGTTTCGAATCGCCTCGCTCTCACGCAGCCCGCGTGGCAAAACACCGAACAGTGCATCGACCACCCGCGGCAACTTCGACTCGCGACGGTCATCGGAGAGATTGAGCGACGCCCCCAGCGCATACGCGCTATTGGTGGCCTCTTGGAACGCGCTCTGCGACGCGGCATTCGACCACGTGCCATTGAGGGCGAGGCCGTTCATGAGCGGTGCATACCATCCGCCACTCATCGGCGTCGCCCGTCGCAAGGCGAGCGCATAGTTCACGCGACGATCGCTGGGATTGCGCAGCCCCTGGATACCACTGGCGCGTACGTCGGTGCGGTTGATAAACAGCTGATCAACGCCAGAACCCACGTAGTCCACACTGAACGGCATCACGATGCCGAGTCGTTGCGGCAACATCCGCTCGAGATGCATCGTGGTGCCCACACTCACCCCGCTGGTGGTGAGGAACGACGGGGTTTCGTTGAGCTGCCGGAAATTCGGATCGCGACGACTCACGTTCATGCGGAAGTCGGCGAGATCCCCGGCATTCACCGCCAGACCGAGCTCGCCGGCGAAACCGATATCATCCACCACATCGGTGAGGCGAATATCGTTCACCCATAGTTCGAGCGTGTCGTTGCTCATGATGCCCGTGCCGCCACGCGGCACACTGTCCACGCGCACGAGGCCGACCGCCATTTCCTGCACGCCGGCCAGATTGGGCGGCGTGACGGTCGGATCGGCGCTGTACACGATGTAGCCATCCTGACAGACGGCATAGCGACGCACGGCCACGCCACGCGGCAAGCCGGAGCGTCGAATCAGTTCGAGGTCGGCACCGGAACAGGACACCGAGTCGCTTGAGCCTGTCAGGAAATTGTTCTCGAGCTGCGCGCGAAGGATCTGGAATTTCTGCAGATCGACCCGCACTTCGGGCTCCCATGCACTGAGCCCCACACCGGCGTTCACCGGTGTGCGGTACATGTAAAAGTTGTTCTCGTCGCGGCCGATTTTCACGTAGCCATTCAGCTCACCGTTCTGTCCCCAGCCGTTGCCACGGCCGCGCAACCACAAGCGCAGCGTCTTGTAGCCCATGAAGGTCTTGGTGCCTTCCGGGAAGCGAAAGAATGCTTCGGCACGATCAAACGGCCGGAACTGACGACCCGGGATGCCGGCCTGCAGCCGCAGCGCGCGTTCATTCACCTGCAATCGGTTGTTCTCGTAGCCGGTTTGCCGGTTCTCCGGCGCCTCGATCACCCCCGGCGGCGGCGTATACGGTACCAACGACGTGGAGTCGAGCGTGCCGATCACACTGGCGATGACGTAGCCACCGATCACACCGGCGGAATCGCCGGCCATCCCCGACAGCGGTTCGACGCTACGCTTCAGCCACGGCGCGCCAACCAGCTTGAGTTTCGTGAGCGCCACGCGCACGAAGGCGTCGTCGGCCGACTCGGCGCTCGACACCATCGTGAGCCGCAACGCACGCACGCGCCGGTCATTTGGGCTATTCTGCGCTTCGGCCGGCGCGCGCCAGTTGAGACGCACCTGCACCCAGCAGAGCGAATCGCTGACCACGCCATTCACTGTCGAGTCCTGCTGCTGGTAGCACTTACCCACGCGCGTCCAATTTCGCGTATCCGCCAGGTCCACCACGAAACGCTTGTACTGTTCCTGATCGATGGCCGCGTTGGGCATGTTCAACTGGCCGTCGAGATCGATATCCTCTTCGTCGAGCCGGTTGTTGCGGGCGCCACAGTTGACGCGGCTGTCGCCGAGGACCTGCACGATCTGTACGGCTTGCGTGCAGATGGCGACTTTGTTCTGCGTCGTGATCACCGGCGACGCACCGGTGCGATTCACGACCACGAGCGTATCGGCCACGTCTCCCGGCAAGCCTTTGTCGTTCTCGGCCGCATTGAAGGCCCGCGAGAACGGATCGCGCTCAGAATCGAAGCGATCGAAACCCACCAACCGCTTGCCGCGATAGGTGGAGTCGGCCGGTAGCCCCGCGCGAACCGGCGCGTTGACCGTAAGTGTTTCCGGTGCGAACGCCACGCTGTTCTCGCTGATCTCGCCGAAGTCGAACACCAACGTGGGATTGCGCTTCACCTTCGCCTGCTCGGATTGCACCAGCGCGAAAAACTCGATGTTCTCCGTGCGCGAAAGATCGGCGCCACTGGGATTGATGACCGTGCGGAGTGAGCGCCAGCGACGCCCCGAGGGCGTATTGCCCACGAGACTGTTGTCACCGACCGTCCAGGCAAACCGGCGCTTCGCCGTACCGGGTTCGAAGTCAAAAATGCCGCCGGTCTTGAGCGGATAGAGCGTCATCCACAGCAGCTGCTCAGACGTCTGCACACCGCTGCCCACAATGCGTACCGACGGATCGATCTGCTGGATATTGAACTGAATGAAGTTGCCGCCGACATCGACGCCGTTGTTCTGGAAGGCCATCGTGGCCGCGCGATTCACCGAGAACGTACTGTTCCCGAAGCGCGCCGTCAGCGTGTTGCCAAGCGACGGACGCGAGCTGTAGTACCAGGCACCCTCGGACAGTGAGATACCGGGAATCGCGCCTTCACCCTCGAACGATTCGATGTACGCCTGCCCCGCCGAGTTCGGCTGCGGCTTGCTCATCGCGAACTCGCCCTGCAGGCTGATGCGCGACGGGGTGGCGCTCTGCTTGAACGGCAGCTTGCCGAGCGCGCGCGTAAGCAGCGGGGCATCCCACGCGAGATTGCCGGTGACGCCGGCCACCAGCGAGCCGACCGGCTCGAAGCCCAGCGGCGGTCGGTTGTATCCCGAACGCTGGCTCTGAGAGATCGCGGTAAAGGCCAGCTGGCCGTTCTCGAGCGGGAACTGCGATGCGAAGCCGAGAATCGTGGTAGGCGCCACGGCGAACAGTGGGTTCTCCTCGTAGCGCACCGAGACTTGCCTCGGCGTGGCGAACAAGGTATCCGGCCGATTGAAAGTGATCATGCCGAGGTCGTAGTCGATCTCGTAGTCGGTCGTCTTCGTGAGCAACCGGCCGTCGAGCGACACGCGCTCGGAGTTGGGGCGCACTTGAATCGTGCTCAGCTTGATGGATTGTGTGCTGCCGCCGCCCTCGGAGAGGTAGCTGGCCACCATGCGATAGATGGCCTGCGGTCGCTGCGCCGAGTACAGGTATTCGTTGGGATAGCGATACAGCGTGTCGTTGGCGGGATTGGCCAGCGGCTGCGCCAGTCCGCCGCGCGCGAACGGCTGGAGTGACGGATAGAACACGAAGTAGTCGCGAATGAGCTTCTGCTGCCCGCTGCCGCCGGCGAACGACGCCAGCTGGTTGGGATCATTGGGGCGCGGCCACACGCGATTCTCCACGTCAAAGGCCGCTGAGTTGGTGGCCTGCGAGAGTCCGAAGAGTTGCAAATACGTTTCGCCGCGTGACGGGTTGATCGGCTTCTCCTGATCGCCCGAGGTGCCGGTCACGAGCTTGAGCGTGATCGTCTCGCGTTGCAGATCTTCGCCGCCCAATCGATACACCGACTTCAACTCGCGCAGGAAGTACGCGCTGTTGGTGGGCTGTAGTTCGGGCTCCCAGAGCAGATTCGCGTACTGCGGATCGGCGGTGAACTCGATGTCGGGCGTGCCACCGGTGTTCACGTTGCGCCCCGGCGTGCCGCTCACATTCACTTCGTAGGCGACGGCGAGCCGCTCATTGTTGGGATTGAGGGGACGCACCAGCGCGATCCAGAGCTGCGACGGATCGACGTAGTAATCGACGTTTTCGCGCAACACCTCATAAATCTGCCGCGACGGATTACGCGCCCCGCGCACCGAGAACTGCGGACCACGCGGGTTCTGGTTCGCGGCACCGATGAGCTGGCGATACACATAGAGTCGCGCCGGGCGCACCGAATCGGGGAGCGACGCGGCCAGCTGCTGCATCTGCTGCCGATTCAACAGGTCGATATTCGGGTATCCGCCGAGCGAGCGCGGATCGACGGTGAAGAAGAAGCGGCGCGTCTCGACCTGAATGTCTTCGATGACACGATCGACCTGCTGCTGCGAACGTTCACCGATCGTAAACACGTTGTCTTTCGAGACATTGCCCTTCTGCTGCGCCACGATGGAGGTGAAGCGCATGGGGCCGATCTGTCCGGTCGCCTGGATGCCGTAGTTGCCCGACGGGATACCCGACGTGAGGAAGCGCGAGGCCGGCGGCTGGAAGGTGACGTTGCCGACTTCGAGCGTCTGCAGGGCTTCGTCCGACTTGCCTTGATAGCGCACCGAGATGTTGTTCGATGCATCGAATTCACGTTGCGAGTCGTAGTCGACATTGACGAACACGCGATTGGCGACGACGCCGCCGGTGCGCACGTTGAACTGAAAGTCGAAGGCCGGCTGAAAGATGCCGAAACAGTTGTTGCCGAGAATGGTGAGCTGCGCGGTGGTGCATCGCTCATTGCGACTGCGCTGCACCTTCGACTCGAGGCGCGACTGGAGGGCGATGCCGAGGTCACCGATGTCGCCCAGGAGGTCGGTGGCCAGCTGGGTGGCGGCATCGGCCCCCGGCCGGCGTTGGGGCACGAGCGGCACCAGGGCGCCCGGGGTGGGACCCCTGTCTGACCGGGCCTCGGCGACGGTCGGCCCCGGCGGCGTGAGTCCGCGGACGACGGTGAGTCCCCAGCGGGTGACAATCCGCTCCTCGTGCCGGCGACGGGCGATGGCGACGGCGCGATCGGCGACCCGGGCCGGATCGGGGCGCAAGGCCGTAGCGACCCCGAGAGGGCCGAGGATGAGGGGGACCCTGAGGCTCAGGGAATCCGCCGCCAGACGAGCCCCTGGAGGCACTGGCGTCGACCAAGGGGCGACCTGCTGCGCCGCGAGCGGACGCGCGACCAGCGAGACGGCGATGAGTAACGCCACCGGCCAGGCCATGGACCAGGCCATGGACCAGGCCATGGGCCATGCCGTTGGCCATGCCGCGAGCGCCCATGTCTGGAGCTGCCTGCGCACCGAACTCCGGTCGTGGGGTACCAGCGGCGAGCCCTGCCGCCGCCGTACGGTCAAAAACTGCGAGCGCATATTGTCGACTCTAGGCCGACACGCCCTTGATAATGCGGGTGGTCACCAAGGAATTTACGTCGTGAAGCTTGTTACCCGCTATATCGTGCGTGAGCACGTCGGCCCCCTCGTGTTTGCGCTGTCTGCGCTGACGTCGCTGCTCATGCTGCAGTACGTCGCGCGCCAGCTTGCGAACCTTGCCGGCAAGGGACTCCCCTGGTCGGCCATCGGCAAATTCTTCGTGCTGTCGCTGCCCTTCACCGTCGCGATGACGATGCCGATGGCGGTGCTGGTGGCGACCCTGTACACCTTCGGCCGTATGGCCGCCGAACACGAGATCACCGCCCTCAAGGCGAGTGGCGTGCGTGTCCGCACCCTGATGCTACCGGTCCTGGCCTGTGCCTTCCTGTTGTCGATCGCGATGGTCGCGTTCAACGATCAGGTGCTGCCGCGCGCCAACCACGAACTCCGCATTCTGCAGAACGATATCGCGAAAACAAAGCCGACGCTCGCGTTGCGGGACCAGGCGCTGAATGCGGTCACGGACCAGTTCTTCCTGCGGATCGCCCGCAGCGATGCGAACACGAACAAGATGTACGACGTGGTGATCTACGATCTCACCAAGGGACCGGAGCGCAAGACGATCTACGCCGACAGCGGCGTCTTCTCGCTCACCAAGAACGGGCAAGATCTGCTGCTCCAGCTGTTCGATGGCTACTCGCAGGAATTCGTCCGTGGTGATCCGAAGCGGCTGCAGCGCAGTTACTTCATTAATCAGACGGTGAAGGTGCGCGGCATTACGCGCGGGTTCGAGAGCACCAGTTCGGATGACTTCCGCAGCGACCGCGAGATGACCGTGTGCGAGATGCACCGGCGGTACGCGACCGATGCCATGGAGTTCCGACGGGTCCGGCAGGAATACATCATGTATGCCAGCCGATTGGTCGCCCCGGGGACGAAGACGCTGAGGGCGCCGCGCGACCGGCCCGCCGAGGAAGGGTTGGCGCGCTTCTACTGCACGACGTTGCCGTCGCTCTTTCTCCCGAAGAAGGCCAAGGCGCAGGCGCCGGTGGTCCCGCCGGTAGTCACGCCGACCGGTGATACGCTCCGGGACACGCTTCGAGACACGCTTAGGGATACCCTCGGGGACACCCTTGGCGCGGTCATCCCGACGCCACCGCCCACATTCACGATCGCGACGCCGATTCCACCGGCGATCGACAGTATGAGCATGTATCGCGGAGCGATGAACGCGGCCGATGCCCAGCTGGTGGCGTCACGCGAAGGACTCGACAGCCTGACGGTCGAAATCCACAAGAAGTTCGCGCTCTCGTTCGCCTGTCTCGTGTTCGTGTTATTCGGCCCGCCGATCGCGCTGCGCTTTCCACGCGGTGGTGTGGGCGTGACGCTCGGTGTCAGTATCGGCGTATTCGGATTGTATTACATCTGTCTTATGGGTGGCGAAGCGCTGGCCGACAAGGGTATGGTGCCACCTTCGATCGCGATGTGGATCGCGAATGCCATCTTCACGCTCACCGGTGTGGTGCTCTTGTGGCGGGTGGAATCGACGACCGACACCTCGCGCGGCGGTGGGCTCCGTGACTGGTGGGCCGATCGCGGCGCGCGCCGGGCGTTGGCGGTGCAGATGAAACGGGAGCAGGCCGCAAAAGCGGCGGGCCAGACACCGACGGCAGCGGTGGGCGCGTGAGCCGTCGCTTCATCACGCCGCTCGATCGCTACGTGGCGGCCGAGTTTTCGCGGATCTTCACGGTCACTACGCTGGGCTTCCCGGTGCTGGTGTTCGTGATCGACCTCGTGGACAACCTCCGGAAGTACACGGAGCGCAAACTGGCATTCAAAGCGGTCGCCCTGAGCTACCTGTATTGGATTCCCGACACCCTGTTCATGATCCTCCCCGCGGCCGTGCTCTTCGCCACGGTGTTTTCCATCGGCACGTTTACACGCTATTCCGAGATTACCGCCGCGAAGGCCTCCGGCATCAGCTTCTACCGATTCATCGCGCCGATTCTGTTCATGGCCACGATTGCGATGGGCATCGACCTGGTGTTCGCCGAAATTGCGCCACCAGCCAATGCCGAGCGTCTCAAGTTGCTGGCCGGAAAAGGTCAGGACCGCGACAACAATCGCTACAACTTTGCCTTCGCCAGTGAAACCGGGCGCGTCTATCGGATTTACACGCTCGACGTGAAGCAGCAGTTCGTGGAGAATGTGGAAATCGAGGAGCGTGGGTCGGTGAAGAAGCCTGGGCTCTTGGTGGCGGCCAGGAGCGCGACGTGGTCCAACGCTCGCGGGTGGGTGCTGAAGTCCGGGATTGTGCACGTGGTCCCAAATGACTCCACCGATCGTGCCGTGGCCTTCGACTCCCTCGTCGACCGGCACTTCACGGAGAAGCCACAGGAGCTGCAGGCCACCGAACGGCAGCCGAGTGAAATGAACTTCGCGGATCTCTCGCAGTTCATCACCGCGCTCGAACGCTCGGGGGCCGACGTGAATCTGCTGCGCGTAGAACGGATGCTGAAGTTGGCAATTCCGGTCACATGTCTCATCATTGCACTCTTCGGCGCCCCGCTGGCGACGAGTTCACAGCGCGGTGGCGCCGCCTACGGGATCGCGGTCAGCTTGGCCACGACCATTCTCTTTCTCGTTCTCATTCAGTTGACTAAGGCGATCGGTGGGAAGGGGCTCATGCCCCCCGACATAGCAGCATGGGTCCCCAACCTGGCGTGCGGGCTGTTCGCGCTCGTGCTGCTGGCGCGGGTACGCACCTGATGCGCCCGACTGGTATGGTCGTGCGCGTGGCGGAGCGACGCGCCGAGGGCCTTCTCCGCGCGCTCGGCAAGCGCGCCTACTTCGCACGGGACATCGTGCGCGGGGTGCGCGATCCGGGCACCTGGATCCCGGAAACGATCCGACAGATGCGCACGATGGGCGTCGAGTCGGTGCCCCTCACGATCATCGTCGCCGCCTTCTTGGGCGGCGTGACGGCCTTCCAGACGCGCTACCAGCTCTTTCCCGGGGTGCAGCTGTCGGTCGTCGGTCTGATCACGCGACAGAGCATCGTGCTCGAGCTGGGACCGCTACTCACGGCGTTGGTGCTCACCGGCCGGGTCGGTGCGCGGATGACCGCGGAAATCGGCACCATGCGCGTGACGGAGCAGATCGACGCGCTCGAGACGCTCTCGTTCGATCCGGTGGCGTTTCTCGCGCTCCCGCGTTTTTTGGCCGGTATCGTCATGCTGCCCGCGCTGGTCATTCTGGCGAACACGGCGGCCATCATCAGCGCGTGGGGCATCCTAGTCACGTCGACCGATGTGCGCACAAGTGACTTTCTGGATGGACTGCGACTGGCCTTTACCACCTTCCAAGTGGTGTACTCCCTGATCAAGGCGTTCCTGTTCGGCGCGGCTATCGCCTTCGTCTGTTCGTACGAGGGCTACGTCACCGAGGCGGGCGCCGAGGGCGTCGGCCGTTCCACCGCCCTCGCGGTCGTGATCGCGTCGGTGTGCATTCTGGTACTCGATGCCCTCGTGGCTGCCGTCCTTGCTCCATTCATTCAGGCCTGACGGCCTGCTCTCTCTCCATACATGACGACGAAACGACGCGACGAACTGCTTGTCGGTCTGCTCCTGCTGGTGGCGGTGGTTCTGGGTATCGGCGGCACGATCTGGATCGCCCGCGGCGGCCTCGCCAGCGGCTATCCGATGTTTGCGCGCTTCAAATGGGGCGCTGGCCTCAAGCAGGGACAGCCGGTGCTGCTGGCCGGCGTCCAGGTCGGGTATGTCGCCAAAGTCGACCTGATCCCCGACGGCACGATCGCGGTGGCGCTGAAGCTCCAGTCGCAGTACAAGGTCCCGGCTGGGACGACGGCAACGGTGCAAGCGAACGGCATCTTCGGCGACCAGCTCATCGCCCTCACGCCGATCATCGGCCGCCAGGGCTACATGTCGGCCGGCGACACGATCGCCACGGGAGCCGGATCACCCGGCGTTCCGGAGTTGCTGGGCAAGGGCGATTCGATCGCGCTCGACGTCCGCGCGCTGACCGGCGAAGCAAGAGCGCAGTTCGTTGAAGGCGGCGGCGTAAAAGAGGTGCGGCAGACGCTGGCCGACCTCACCAAGCTCGTGGCGCAGCTGAGCGCGGTCACCGCCGAACAGTCGAAGCAACTCACACTCACCCAGCAAACGGTACGCCGCACGCTGGCCAGTGTGGATTCCACGACGGTGGATTCGACGGTAAAGAATCTGCGGGCCACGTCGGCTCAGCTCGAGCAGCTCACGCGCGACTTCAAACAGACGAACGCGCAGGTGCAGGGCGTGCTCGACAAGGTGAGCAACGGCAGCGGCACGGCCGCCAAGCTGCTGAATGATCCAGCGGTATACGCGCGCTTGGATACGCTGCTGCTGCGGGTGGATTCGCTGGTGATGGATTTGAAGAAGAATCCGAAGAAATACATCAATCTTAGGATCTTCTAGGGTCGACAACTGCTTCTGAACTGCCAACTGCTTAGGAGGCAGGAGGGAGGGTGTGAGGGAGGAGGGGGCAGGTCGCTTGGGCGGCTTGCCTCCTTTCCTTTGGCGGCTGCCTTTTCGGTGGCGGCCTTGCGGACGAAATGCTGCCTCAGGCCGTAGGTCATGCGGCGGACTTGGCGGGTCTCGTCGATGGCGTCGCCGATGCCGGGGAGGCGAAGCCCGAGCTTCTCGGCGAGAACGAGGTGGCTCTCCACTTCGAACGCGGAGGAAATCGCGTAGCTGAGGAATCGCGCGCAGTCGGCGGCGCTAGGCTGTCCGACGCCCTCGGCGATGTTGGTGGGAATGGAGCCGACGGCTCGACGGAGCTGCGACGCGAGCCCAGGCGCCTCGGCGCGACGGATGTTCCGGGTGATCCGATGCACACGCACCGCCAGCTCCATCGCGCGGTGCCACGCCTGAATGTTGGCCGGATCTTGCATGCCGCGAGGATACCAGCGGTCCACGCCGTCAGTGTCATCCGACCTACGCCGCCGCTCTCACCGCGACGCCTCCCTGCCCCCTCCCCCTGACACCCTCCCTCCTGCCTCCTAAGCCGTTGGCAGTTTCCAGCCAGAACAAAGGAAAAGCGGCGCCGTCTCCGGCGCCGCTCTCCTTCCACCATCACCACCCAAGCCCGCTTAGAACGACAACCGCAGACTCGCCTGAATCTGATAGAACTGGCTGAAATTCAGCGGCGTGAAGTTCGTGATGAAGTTGTTGGTGAACGTCACGTTCGGCACCTGCGTCGCCGCGTCAGCGCTCGTGTACGACTGCACGGTGAGCAGCGAGGCATTGCCATTGCCCGTGGCGGACTTGATCCGTCCCCACTTGCTGTTCAGCAGGTTGGCCGCGTTGAAGATGTCGAGGCGAAGCGTGGCGCGCTCACCACGGATCGTCGGCAGCTGCTGCTCGATCGTCATGTCGAAGCGATCGAACATTGGATTACGGCAGGACGTCGGCTGCATGATCGTGCCGCGCTGCTTGTCGAGGCAGCTGTTGTCCTTGATGAACTGATCGAACGACGCAGCCTGCTGCGCCGGCGTCAGCGTCACACCGCCGACGGTCGTCGACACGAAGCCCATCTTCGGATCGCTCGGACCGGTGGGGATGTAGATCGGGTCGTTGGCGTTGGAGCCGTCGCCGTTCATGTCGCCGCGTCCACCGCTGCCGGTGTACACGAACGCGTACGGTGTGCCCGACTGCTTGCTGTAGTAGAACGTGATGTTGGTCTGGTTCGCCTTCCACGGCGCCGTGTAGGTGCCGTTGATGAGCAAGCGGTGCGGCTGGTCGAACAGCGAGGCATTCGCCGTCTGCTCGGTCTGAAGTCCCGAGTAGACGCGCCCGAACTGCCAGTTAGAGACTGCCACCGACCACGTCAGGTCCGTGACCGAGAAGCTGCGGCTGTACGTGTACGCCATCGAGCCTTCGAACACGCCGCTGAAGCGCTTCCGGAGCTGGCCCGTGCCGCTGTACGAGTAGTCCTTGCTCTGGTTGGACAGATCGATGACGTTCGTGCCGTACACTGGGAACAGCGGGGAGACGGTCGGGATACCCGTGGCCGCGAAATTCGCGAACACCGTGCGTCCCTG
>Ga0114970_10001733_pt1 | contig 16314 bp, 18 predicted proteins | sample M_140205_XF_Meta_FD_87030 | JGI IMG/M metagenome (GOLD analysis project Ga0114970, IMG submission 87030) | Freshwater microbial communities from Lake Montjoie, Canada to study carbon cycling - M_140205_XF_MetaG | ecosystem: Environmental > Aquatic > Freshwater > Lake | place: Lake Montjoie... | reverse complement strand
TTAAATAACTTCCGCACCGGGATCCCCGCCAACTTTAAAGACTCCGCCGTCCCACTCGTCGCAAAAATCGTAAACCCTAAGTCCACAAATCCCCGCGCCATTTCCTCGATATTCGGCTTCTGCCGATCAGCCACACTCATGAAAATATTTCCCCCACTCGGCAACGCCGGCTGCGCCGCCATCTGCGCCTTCGCAAACGCTAACCCCAAATTCTCCCCAATCCCCATCACTTCCCCAGTCGATTTCATCTCCGGCCCCAACACAATATCAATTCCCGGAAACCGAATAAACGGAAAAACCGCCTCCTTCACACTGAAATGCTTAGGATGAATCTCCTCCGTAAATCCAAGCTCCACCAGCGTCTTCCCCGCCATAATCTTCGCCGCTAATTTCGGCAAAGCCACCCCAATCGCCTTGCTCACAAACGGCGCTGTCCGCGATGCCCGAGGATTCACCTCCAACACATAAACAATGTCGTCCTTCACCGCAAATTGCACATTCATCAACCCCACCACTTTCAACTCTTTCGCCATCGCTTTCGTCGCCGCCGCAATCTCCTCCCTCACCTTCTCCTTCAAACTAAACGACGGAATCACACACGAACTATCCCCACTGTGAATCCCAGCCTCCTCAATGTGCTCCATAATCGCCCCAATCACCACGGTCTCCCCATCACTAATGCAATCCACATCCACCTCAACCGCATCCTCCAAAAAGTGATCCACCAAAATCGGATTGGCCGCCGTCCCCAATTTCACCCCAGGACTCGCCACCACCGCCTCCCTCACATACCACCGCAAATCCGCCTCGTTATGCACCAACTGCATCCCCCGACCCCCAAGCACAAAACTCGGACGCACCAACACCGGATACCCAATCCGCTTCGCCACCTCCACCGCCTCCTCCTCATTCACCGCCGTCCCCCCACTCGTCTGCCGAATCCCCAACTTGTCCAGCATCGCCCCAAATAACTTCCGATCCTCCGCCATCTCAATCGACTTCGGCGATGTCCCAATAATCGGCACCCCCGCCGCCTGCAATCCCGCCGCCAAGTTCAAAGGCGTCTGCCCCCCAAATTGCACGATCACCCCCACCAAATTCTCCCGCTCCTGCTCGCAGATGTTCAACACATCCTCCAACGTCAACGGCTCAAAATACAACTTGTCGCTCGTGTCGTAATCCGTCGACACCGTCTCGGGATTCGAATTCACCATGATAGTCTCAAATCCCTCCTCCCGAAGCGCAAACGCCGCATGCACACAACAATAATCAAACTCAATCCCCTGCCCAATCCGGTTCGGTCCTCCACCCAAAATAATAATCTTCTTCTTCCCAGAATCCCGACGCTCATTCTCATCCCCGTACGTCGAATAATAATAGGGCGTGTAGGCCTCAAACTCCGCCGCACACGTATCCACCAACCGATAAGTCGGGATCACCCCCGCCACCCGCCGACGCTCCCGCACCTCCCCATCGGTTACCCCACTCGCCACCGCCAACTGACGATCCGAAAATCCTAACCGTTTCGCCGCCCGCAACGCCCCCTCCTCCGCCATCCAATTCGCCTCCCCACGATACCGCCCTTCTGCCTCCACAATCTCCCGAATGTTCTCCAAAAACCACCGATCAATCTTCGTCAGCTCATAAATCTCCTCGACCGTCCACCCCCGCTGAAACGCCAACCCCAAAAAGAAAATCCGCTCCGCATTCGGCACGGTCAACTTCCCCCGCAATCCCCCATCATCAATCACCACATCCGCCCCATCCCCAATTAACCCAAATCGCTTGATCTCCAAACTCCTCAACGCCTTCTGCAACGCCTCCTTAAACGTCCTCCCAATCGCCATCGCCTCCCCAACACTCTTCATCTGCGTGGTCAAAACCGCGTCCGCTTGCGGAAACTTCTCAAAGGTAAATCGCGGACATTTCACCACCACATAATCAATCGTTGGCTCAAAACTCGCCGGCGTCTCCCTCGTAATGTCGTTCTTCACCTCGTCCAACGTATACCCCACCGCCAACTTCGCCGCGATTTTCGCAATCGGAAAACCCGTCGCCTTCGACGCCAATGCCGATGACCGCGAAACCCGCGGATTCATCTCAATGACAATCATTCGCCCCGTCTCAGGGTGCACCGCAAATTGAATATTACTCCCCCCAGTCTCCACCCCAATCTCCCGAATAATCGCAAACGACGCATCCCGCATCACCTGAAATTCTCGGTCCGTTAAGGTCTGAATCGGCGCCACCGTAATCGAATCCCCAGTATGCACCCCCATCGGATCCACATTCTCAATCGAACAAATAATCACGCAGTTGTCCGCACGATCCCTCATCACTTCCATCTCAAATTCTTTCCAACCCAATAAGGACTCCTCAACCAAGACCTCGCTCACCGGCGATAAATCTAACCCCCGCGCCACAATCGTCTCAAACTCCTCCTTGTTATAGGCAATCCCTCCACCCGATCCCCCCAGCGTAAACGCCGGCCGAATAATCAACGGAAAATTCCCCAATTCATGCGCCACAACCCGCGCATCCTCCATCGTATGCGCGGTCCCCGATCGCGGCATATCCAGCCCAATCTTGATCATCGCCTCCTTAAACGCTTGCCGATCCTCCCCCTTATGAATCGCCGCCGCATTCGCCCCAATCATCTTCACCCCGTATTTCTCCAAAACCCCACTCTCAAAAAGCTTCATCGCACAGTTCAACGCCGTCTGCCCGCCCAACGTCGGCAGCAACGCATCCGGCCGCTCTCTCTCGATGATCTTCTCCACCACCTCCGCAGTGATCGGCTCAATATACGTCCGATCCGCAAACTCGGGATCCGTCATGATCGTCGCTGGATTCGAATTCACCAAAATCACCGTATAGCCCTCCTCCTTCAACGCCTTGCATGCCTGCACCCCGCTATAGTCAAACTCACATCCCTGCCCAATGACAATCGGTCCAGAACCAATCAGGAGAATTTTTTTAAGAGAGAGATCTTTGGGCATGTGAACAAAAAAAGTGGGCAGTTTCTAGCAGGACGATTCCCAAAACACAAATGGCGAATCATCATTTCCTAAGGCGATCAAAGAAAATCTCCCCCGCCCATCATCACCCAAGCATTCCAACCTCAGCATCGGGTTCAAAACATCTCCTCGTTCCTCATGCGTCTCGCCCCGTCCACCCAAAACCATTCCTCCAACAATTCAATTCGCAGGTTTCACTGGCACCGGCACCACACCCTCAACCGGCTTCGCATCCGCAGGCTTCGCATCCGCAGGCTTCACTTCCGCTGCCCCACCCTCAGCAGGCTTCGCATCCGCAGGCTTCGCGCCCTCTGGTTTCACATCCCCAGGTTTCACGTCCTCCGACTTCAACTCCAGCGCCCCACCCTCCGTTGGCTTCGCCTCCAACCCCTTCTCCTTCAAAGCCTTCTGAATCGCTTCCATCACCGCCGCATCAGGACCACCCGTCGCCCCAGGCGCCACCGCAGGCACTGCAGGAGCCGAATTCAACCCCTGCTGAATCGTACTCTTATGCTGCGCCCGCTTCACATAAAGCAACGAAAGCACCAGCGTCAGCGCAAAAAAGATGCACCCCAACCACCGCGTGATCGTTTGCAAAACATTCGTCGACTGCGCCCCAAAAAGATTGTCCGTCATCCCCCCACCAAACGCCGCCCCCAATCCCTCGCTCTTCGGACGCTGCATCAGAACAAGCAGAATAATCAGCAGTGAAACCAAAACGTGAACCGCAAGAAGGATGTTAATGACGATGGACAGCATGATCGGGCGCAAAATATAAATGAAAATCTCCCGCCTGTAAAATGGAAGTTTACGGAAATCCTCAGCTTTCCACCATTCCTCCCCTTAACCCCTCCCGCTTCACCTCACCGCGGAAACACCAAATCTAGGATCCCCTTGATTACTTCCCCACCCTTTTTCACCGGATCTTTCGCCCCGTCCACCGCCGCTTCCACCGCACTATCTCCCAACGCCTTAGCCAGTCGCCCCGTCAAATCCTCCTTCGGTTGATTGACCGGTCCCGTCAACTTCAACGATGTCCAAACATATCCCCCTCTCGATTCCACAAAAACCTTCTCCTGTGACCCCGGAATAAATACCAAACTCGTCGGCGTCACCCCCACCTGAAATCGCCCGTCAATCATCCCTTTTTCTACGGTAAATTCCCCCTCAATTCGAATCAATCCCCTCGACTCCGCCACAAACTGCGTCACCTCAAGCCTCCCACCCAATTGCTTAAAATTCGCCGACGCTTGACTCAAACTCAATCGCCTAAATTGTTGCGTATTAGTAAATAAGGCAATCTTGTCCAATACCGGAAGCGCCGTCAACTGCCCACCCTCCACCCGCACCGTCCCCCCAATCTCTGGCCCCGCTTTCCCCATCGGCATCGTTCCCCTCACTTTCACATCCCCAGAAATTTGCCCCTTCAACCGAACCCGCCAATCCGGAGAAAGAAACGGCTCCATATTCAAATCCTTTAACCCCACCGACAAATCCACCCGATCCTCCAAATTAATCTCCCCAGTCACCTTCACCGAACCCAATCCCCCTTGCCGAAACTCCGCCTGATTCACAAAAATCGACGGCGCTCGGTAAATCACCGCTAACCCTTGCATCTCCAAATCCGGAAGCCCCCCAGACTCCACCTTCCCTCCCCTCCCCACAATCTTCCACGCACCACCATCAGGCTCCGCTCGAATCACCGTATGCCTCATCGCTCCACCTTCCCACTCAATGTTCGTATCCTTCACAATCGCCAACCCTATCTCCACCCGGTTCGGCAACCACCCCCCGCTCGAGGATTTTCCACCTCCTCCATCTCCACCACCACTTCCACCTCCAGCGACCTCAACACCTCCCGTCTCCACCCGGTCCCCACCCAAACGAACGGTCAATCGCTGCACCTCAATCTCCTCCACCTGCCAGACCTTCTCAAAAAATCGCCGCAAACTCAGCTGAGCCCGCAACTGCCTCAACTCCAACGAGCCAAATGGTGCCCCCACCCCTCCCTTCGCCTCAAAACTCTCCGTGTATAAATTCAAATCCGTCAACTGCAAAGGCGCCACCACACACTCCGATCGCAAGGTCACCCCAACCTTCTCCCCCACAAATTTTCGAAACCGATCGCTCCGCAAATATCCCTCAATCGCCGACCGCCCCACAAAATACCCAAGAATCCCCAACCCCACCATCCCCGGTAACCCCCACACCAAACACCGCTTCCAAAGACTCATTTTTACACCGACTCGACGAAACGACTTTTGGGACATGCGCTACTCTTACAACTGCCCACCTCGCGTCAATACGGAAGCTCCACTTTCCCCCCCAATATTCAAAATCCCCACTTTCCCATCTCCCCAAATTTGTTCATCTTCCACCCAAACCTCATCCAACCTCCATGCTCGATCTCCATAACGTCTCCCTCACCATCGGCAAGGATCCCGATGCCGCCCCCCTCCTCGCCGAAGTCTCCGTTTCCTTCCCCAAACAACACTTCACCGCTATCATCGGTCCCTCAGGCTGCGGAAAAAGTACCCTCCTCAAAATCATCGCCGGCCTCCGCGAACCCTCCACCGGTCACGTCGAATGGAATGGCCGCAATCTCTCCGAAGAAGACGATATGGCCCCCCACGAAATTGGCTACGTCCCCCAATTTAGCATCGCTTATGATCTCCTCACCGTCTGGGAAAGCGTCGAATCCGCTCTCCACCTCCGCGTCGGTCAACTCACCCCAGATTCCTCCGAGTCGCGCCTCGAAAAAATCCTCCGCGATGTCGGCCTCGACGAAATCAGCGACCGCGAGGTCCGCGTCCTCTCCGGTGGCCAAAAACGCCGCCTCGCCATGGCCCTCGAAATGGTCAGCTCCCCAAGCCTCTTGCTCTGCGACGAAGTCACCAGCGGCCTCGACCCCAAATCCGAGGCCGAAATCGTCAAGCTCATGCACAAACTCTCCCGCACCGAAGGACGCATCGTCCTCTCCGTCACCCACAGCCTCGCCCACCTCTCCCTCTACGATAGCGTCCTCGTCCTCTGCCAAGGCCACGTCGCTTACCATGGCCCATCCGCTTTCCTTTATAGTTACTTCAGTGTCGAAAACTCCGAAGACCTCTTCCCCCGCTTAGGCCAAAGATCCCCCGCCGATTGGCATCGCTCCTGGCAAAAACATCGCCCCGCTTACACCCCCAATCCACCCGACGAATCCCCCGCACCCATCTCCCCCGCACCCATTACCCCTTCCGAATTCCCCTCCGAACCACGCCCCCCACACCCACCAGAAGACCTCCCGCCCTCCCACGACCCCACCCCCTCCGCCCTCTCCCAATTCTCCATCCTCCTCGCCCGCCGCTGGAAAATTTTCTTCCGCGATCGCGCCGGTCTCTACCTCCAAATCGCTCTCCTCATCGGCTTCCCCATCCTCGTCGTCATCTTCGCCCTCCACGGCCTCCCCCAAATCCGCAACCTCAACGGCGTCATCTCCGGCAACGTCCTCGAACAACTAAAAAATGAAGTCAGCCTCAGCGCCGAACTCATGAAAAGTGGCAGCCTCGTCTCCGGTCTCGTGATGTTCCAAGTCATCCTCCTCGCCCTCATCGGCTCCAATAACGGCGCCCGCGAAATCGCCGGCGAACGCCTCATCTTCGAAAAAGAAAAATTCTCCGGCGTCCGCGTCTCCGCCTACGTCGCCTCCAAAGCCTGCTTCCTCGGTACCCTCATCCTCATCCAATCCATCTGGATGGCCGTCTTCGTTCACCTCGTCGTCCGCTTCGATGGAAATCTCCCCAACCAAACCATCCTCCTCATCCTCGTCAACGCCTCCCTCACTTTCATCTGCCTCGGCCTCTCCAGCCTCATGAAAACCGCCGAACAGGCCTCGCTCGTTTCCGTCTATCTCGTTGGCTTCCAACTCCCCCTCAGCGGCGCTGTCCTCGCCCTCCCCACTGCCCTCAGCACCCTCACCCAACCTTTCATCGCCTCCTATTGGGGCTGGTCTGGCTTCATCCAAACCATGCAACAAACCCGCTCCTACGATGCCGTCCTCACCGTCACCCAAACCAACCCAGCACCCGTCGGACACTGCTTCTGGTGGCTCGGTTGTCACCTCATCCTCGGTCTCATTATCACCTATACCGGTTGCAAAAATTCCCGCTGGGATTAATCCCACCACCACCGCTCTCATCCTCACCCACAATGCAACCCCCTCACCATCAAGGCGTTGACCTTCACTCTGTCGCTTGCCCCTCCGGCCTCGGCCTCCCCGTATCCCTCGAATTCCCCCAAGGCTTTCTCCACCTCCTCCTCGCCTCCGATCCCACCGAAATTTCTCCGCTCCTCCGCACTCTCTCCCTCCTCGATCTCCCCGAATCCGGCGAAATCGAAGTCCTCGGGTCCCCCACCGCCCACCTCGACGACGACGCCAGAGCCGCTTTCCGCTCCGAAAATTTCGGCTTTCTCTTCACCTCCCCTTTCCTCCTCCATTCCCTTTCCGTCCTCGAAAATGTCGCCATGCCCCTCCTCAAAATCTCCCAGTCCAAAACCGACGATGCCCGCATCCGCACCAACCAACTCCTCGAGTTCACCCAAACCGCTCACCTCGCTTTCTCCCCAGTCGATCTCCTCACCCGCGATCAGCAATTTCGCGTCGCCCTCGCCAGAGCCCTCGTCAATCATCCCCCTTTTCTCATCGTCGAAAACCTCGATGCCTCTCTCCCTCCACCCCTCCTCGACGAATTCTCCAAACTCATCCGCTCCATCCCCCTTCACTTCAAAACCACCGTAATCGCCTCCGCTTCCCTCTCTTTCCCCACCGAAAAATCCGATCGCCTCGTCATCCTCCACCGAGGCGTGGTCACCCATAACTCCACCCCCATCCAAGGCCCTGACGCGTGACCACCACCCTCTCCGATCCCCATGCCATCACCCGCGCGAGCAAATCAAACCTCGCCCTCGCTTTCATCGCCCTCCCCAAAAATCGCCGCCACGATATCACCGTCTTCTACGCCTGGTGCCGGATCATCGATGACATCGCCGATGACCCAGGCCACCCCGTCGCCCACCGCCGACTCGCCCTCCAAACTTGGAAAAATGCCCTCCTCTCTCCCACCCCCAATGAATCTCCGCTCGCCGTCCCCGTCCGCCATCTCATCGCAAAATATCAACTCCCCATCCCCCACTTCCTCGAAATTATCGCGGGCGTCGAAATGGATCTCGACCAGGTTTCCTACGAAACTTGGGAAGATCTCCGCCTCTATTGCTACCGCGTCGCCAGCGCCGTCGGCCTCATCAGTATCGAAATTTTTAGCTACCATCATCCCGCTTGCCAAATCTACGCCGTCGAACTCGGCCTCGCCCTCCAACTAACCAATATCATCCGCGATGTCGGCCAAGACTTCGCCAACGGTCAACGCATCTATCTCCCCCTCGAAGATCTCCACCGCTTCTCCTACTCCCCAGATCACCTCGCCCAAGGCCTCCGCTCCCCAGCTTTCCTCAATCTCATGCACTGGGAAGCCAATCGCGCCCTCTCCTTCTACCAAAGCGCCTCCTCCAATCTCCCCCCCATCGATCGCAAAAATATGGTCGCCGCAGAAATTATGCGCTCCGTCTATCTTCGCCTCCTCCACAAAATCATCCGCTCCGATTTCAATGTCTTCTCCAAACGCCACTCCCTCAATCGCTTAGAAAAAATTGCCATCATCCTCATCACCTCCCTCCGCTCCCAATTCACCCCCACTCCCCTACTCCCCCACTCCACACCCCAATCTTGATTTCTTCCCTTTTTCTCCTAAATTTCTCTCACCTATGCGCCACCTCATTCCCGTCGCTTCACTCCTCTCTCTCCTCTCCATCGCCTTCTCCGGTTGCGAAACCTCCGGACAAAATGCCCTCCTCGGTGCCGCCACCGGTGCCGTCATCGGGGGCGCCCTCCACGGCCGTGGCGACCAAGCCCTCGCCGGCGCCGCCATCGGGGCCGCCGGTGGCTATCTCATCGGTAAAGTCGTCCAAAATGATCGCGAACGCGTTTACCGCGAAGGCTATTACGATGGCCAAGGCCCACAACCTCTCCCCGAACCACACTACCCCATCGGAAGACCCTCCGGTCGCTACGGCTTCGTCGTCAGCCCTTACTACCCTTACAATCGGATCGATGTCCGCGGGATCCCACGCGGCGCTCGCGTCCTCGATCCCTCTTGCCGCCAAGTCTTTATCAATCCGTAATCTCCCGCTCCCCCACTTTCTCCACCGGCTGCAATAAACCCATCCGCCGAATCTCTGGCCACTTCCACGCCGTCGCCAAAACCACCAAAATCGTCCCCACCCCTCCGCCCACCACCGATCCAATCGGCCCAAAAAATGCCGCCGTTACCCCAGACTCCAATGCCCCCAACTCGTTCGATGAACCAATAAAGATATTGTTCACCGCCGAAACTCGCCCACGCATCCCGTCCGGCGTCAATAACTGCACCAAGGTGTGACGCACCACCACACTCACATTGTCACACGCTCCCGTACAAACGAGCGCCAAAAACGACACCCAAAATGTCTCCGATAGACCAAAAATAATCGTTCCCACCCCAAACCCCACCACCGCCACCATCAATGCCCGACCCGCTTCCCGCAACGGTCGGCCATGCGCCAAGACCAACGCCATCGCCACCGCCCCCATCGAAGGCGCCGCTCGCAACCACCCCAACCCCACTGCCCCCACATGCAAGATCTCCTCCGCAAAAATCGGCAGCAAGGCCGTCGCTCCACCCAGCAAAACCGCAAACAAATCCAAGGTGATCGTCGCCAAAATTACCTTCGACTCCCTCACAAATCGTAGCCCCAAAAACAAATCTCGGAGCGGATGCTCGTGCCGCTCCCCCACCTCCTGCCGAACAGCAATCGGCAGCAAACACATCAACCCCACCAACCCACACCCAGCGTCCACCCCATACGCCAACGGCACCCCCCAATGCGCAATCAATAACCCCCCAATCGCCGGCCCCACAATACTCGCCAACTCAAAGTTCCCACTATTCCACATCACCGCATTACTCAACGCCGCTCGCGGAATCAAATTCGGAAAAAGTGCCCCACGCGCCGCCCACCCAAATGCCCGCGTCACCCCGTTCACCAGCAATAACCCATACATCAACGGCAACGACGGATCAAACCGCACCCCACCCTTTTCCCCAAACCACCACGCCATCCCATACATCCACTTCACCACCGTAGCCATCGGCTCCACCATCGGCACCGCCAAATAGTTCATCGCTAAAATCGTCAACCCCGCCGATGACAGAAAATTCACCAACTGCGTCATCAAAATAATCGTCTTCCGATTCCATCGGTCCGCCACCAACCCCGCAGGAATCGACAAAAAGATAATCGGCAACGCTCCCATCAAACCCACCAACCCCAACGCCGTCGCCGAATGTGTCCGCTGAAAAATCTCATACCCAATCGCAATCCCTAATACCTGCCGCCCAAACGACGAAATCAAATTGCCCGCCGCATAAAACCGATAGTTCAACGAACGAAACGCCAAATAAGGATCGTGCGCTGGCAGAGGGTCGGACGATCGGTGTTCAGGCATGCTTCATCCCACCTTCCCTTTTCCCTCTCCAAAGCGAAAGTAAAAGCATCCCAAAATTCTCCCCCTCCACCCCCCACCCACACTTTGCCCTTTTATTTTTCCCCCACTTCTCCCACAAGTGACCCCTTCCTTTCCTCTCTTATGAAATATCGCACCTATTTAATCTTCGGCGCCCCAGGAAGCGGTAAAGGAACCCAAGGCAAAATCCTCGGCGCCATCCCCCGCTTCTTCCACTGCGCTTGCGGCGATGTCTTTCGCTCCCTCGATACCCGTACCCCCATCGGCCAATCCTTCCTCGCTTACTCCAGTAAAGGGGAACTCGTCCCCGACGAAATCACCGTGAAACTCTGGATGGCTCGCATCGGCGATATGGTCGGCTCCCATAGCTTCAAACCCGATATCGATGCCCTCGTCCTCGATGGCATCCCCAGAAGCGTCAATCAGGCGAAAATTATGAGCGAACTCATTAATGTCCAACGCGTCTTCCACCTCTCCTGCCCCGATCGCGATGCCCTCATCACCCGCCTCAAAAAGCGCGCCCTCAAAGAAAACCGCTTCGACGACGCCAACGAAGAAACCATCCGCCATCGCCTCGAAACCTACGACGAAGAATCCAAACCCGTCCTCGAATTCTATGGGCCCAATCTCGTCAAAGATATCGATGCCACCCAAACTCCCGTTCGCGTCCTCATGGACATTCTTCGCGATGTCGATAGCCAGCCTTAATCATCCCCTAAACCTCTCCACCCCAAACGCTTCCCCTTGATCCGCGTCGTCTTCATCGGCACGGGCGAAATCGGCGTCCCCTCCCTCCGTTGGCTCCTCTCCTCCCCTCATGTCCAAGTCGTCGCCTCCGTCACCCAACCAGATAAACCCGCCGGCCGTAATTTAGCCCTCCGCTCTTCCCCCATCAAAGATCTCTCCCTCCTTCACAACCTCCCCGTCCTCCAACCCCTCAAACTCCGCTCCCCAGATTCCATCGCCTCCCTCTCCGACCTCCACCCCGATCTCATCGTCGTCATGGCTTACGGCCAAATCCTCCCCCAAGAAATCCTCTCCCTCCCCACCCTCGCCTGCCTCAATCTTCACGCCTCTCTCCTCCCACGCTGGCGCGGCGCCGCCCCCATCCAAGCCTCCATCCTCGCCAATGATCCCACCTCAGGCATCACTGTCATGTATATGGCCGAAGGCCTCGATACCGGCGATATCCTCTCCCAACTCTCCCTCCCCATCCGCCGACGCGAAACCGCTGGCTCCCTCCACGATCGCCTCGCCCACCTCGCCGCCCTCGCCCTCGCCAATGCCCTCCCCCCTCTCCTCTCCCACCAAGCTCCTCGCCTCCCCCAAGACGAGTCCCAAGCCAATTACGCCCCCAAACTCCGCCGCGAAAATGGCACGATCCTCTGGAACCAATCCTCCGCCGAGATCGAACGCCAAATCCGCGCCATGAACCCCTGGCCCGCCGCCCACACTCTCATCCCCTCCCCCAACGGTCCCCGCCAACTCAAAGTCTTTTCCGCCATCCAATACCGCCGCCAATCCGGCCCCCCAGGCGTGGTCCTCCGCTCCGATCACCTCGGGATTCTCGTCGGCACTGGCTCCACCGCCCTCCTCCTCCGCCAAATCCAACTCGAAGGCAAACGCCCCATGCCCGCCCCCCAATTTCTCCTCGGTCATCCCCTCCACCCCGGCACGGTTCTCGGTGGAATATGAGCAAACCCCAAATCGCTCTCCAAAAACATCTTGCAGACCTCAAAGCCTGCACCATCTGCCCCAAAATGCACCGCCCTTCCGTCTCCGGTGGCCCCGTAGTCTCCCGTGTCATCACCATCGGCCAAGCCCCCGGTTCCAAAGAACCCCTCCTCGGAAAACCCTTCGCCTGGACCGCCGGAAAAACCCTCTTCCAATGGTTCGAACGCGCCTCCTCTCTCTCCGAATCCGCGGCCCGCAATTCCATCTACATGGCCGCCGTTTGCCGGTGCTTCCCAGGCAAATCCCCCACCGGTGGGGATCGCGTCCCCTCCCCACCTGAAATCGCCCACTGCTCCAAATGGCTCGCCGCCGAATTCGCCATCCTCCAACCCTCCCTCGTCATCCCCATCGGAAAACTCGCCATCCAACAATTTCTTCCCTTCAACAAACTCACCGAAGTCATCGGACGCTCTTTCCCCATGCATTGGGCCTCACACCCCTTCTCCCTCATCCCCCTCCCTCACCCCTCAGGCGCCTCCACTTGGCATCGCACCGAACCAGGAAAATCCCTCCTCCATCAGGCCCTCGCCAAAATCGCCAGTCACCCCGACTGGCCTTCTTCCCCAAAAAATCTCCCCACTTAATCCTCTCCCCACCAACCCCTTCATCGATTCTCTCCCACCCGCACTCTCAAAAATCGTCCCCCACTCACTCTCAATAAATAATCCTCCCCAACCCCTCCCTTCTCCCGGTAAATACTCACCCCGCTCGCCTCGTCCTTCCCCACTCGCCTCACCTCTACATCCTTAATCCTCAACACTTTCTCCCCCACAGGAACCAAACGCTTCCCCTCCCACCCCACCGCTATCACCAATCCCCCAAAGGCATCCCGCTTCTCCGGCACCAAGACCACATCCCCCACCGCGGTCTCCTCCACCACCACTTCCAATTCCCCCCAGCGTTGCCCATCCCCATATCCCCACCCTGCCACCACCCCAAACGCCACCACCAACCCCATCCCAATCCCCCATACCCATCCCCATCCTCCACCCCTCGCCTCGCCTTGAATCGCTTCCATTCGTTCCCCAGTTCACCCCTGCTTCACACTCAACTTCTCCAAAATACTCCGGTCCTCCAGCGTGGTCGTATCCCCAGTCACCGCCTCCCCACTCGCGATCTGCTTCAAAAGCCGCCGCATAATCTTCCCACTCCGCGTCTTCGGCAAGACCTCCGCAAACCGAATCTCATCAGGCGTCGCCACCGGCCCAATCGCTACCCGCACCTGCTTCTTTAACGCCACCCTCAACGCCTCATCCACCACCACCCCCTCCTTCACCGTCACAAAACAAACCACCGCTTGCCCCTTGATCTCATCCGGCCGACCCACCACCGCCGCCTCCGCCACCGCAGGATGCCCCACCAATGCCCCCTCCACTTCCGCCGTCCCAATCCGATGCCCAGCCACATTCAAAACATCGTCAATCCGCCCAATAATCCAAAAATATCCGTCCTCATCCCGACGCGCCCCATCCCCAGCAAAATAACAGTCCGTCACCTCACTCCAATACGTCTCCTTATACCTCCCCGCATCACCCCAAATCGACCGCAACATCGATGGCCACGGCTTCCGAATGACCAGTTTCCCCACAATGTTCACCCCCACTTCCTTCCCCGCATCATCCACCACCGCCGCGTCCACCCCAAAAAAGGGCAAGGTCGCCGTCCCAGGCTTCGTCGGCGTCGCCCCAGGCAATGAAGTAATCATGTGACCCCCCGTTTCCGTCTGCCACCACGTATCCACAATCGGACACCGCTCCCCACCAATCACCCGATGATACCACATCCACGCCTCAGGGTTAATCGGCTCACCCACCGTCCCTAATAACCTCAACGACTTCAAGTTATACTGGTTCGGCCACTGATCTCCCCACTTGATAAATGACCGAATCGCCGTCGGCGCCGTATACAAAATACTCACCCCATAGTCCTCTACCAATTTCCAAAATCGCCCGTTATCCGGACTGTTTGGCGCCCCCTCATACATCAATGATGTCGCCCCCATCGATAACGGCCCGTACACCCCATAACTATGCCCCGTCACCCACCCAATATCCGCCGTGCACCAGTACACATCCTCCTCCCGTAAATCAAAAACATACTTGCAACTCATGTGCGCCCCCAACAAATACCCCGCCGTCGTATGCAAAATCCCCTTCGGCTTCCCCGTGGATCCACTCGTGTATAAAATAAATAACGGGGCCTCACTCTCCATCCCCACCGCCTCACACTCCGCCCCCACTCCCTTCATCTCCTCGTGCCACCACACATCTCGCCCCACTTCCCACTTCACTTCATTCCCAGCTCGCTGAAATACCACCACCCGACGCACCCCGTGCCCTCCACCCTCCAACGCTAAATCCACATTCGCCTTCAATGGCACAATCGACCCCCGACGATACCCGCCATCCGCCGTAATCACCCCCACCGCCCCACAATCCGCCACCCGATCCTTGATCGATTCCGCACTAAATCCCCCAAAAACCACCGAGTGTATAATCCCCAACCGAGTACACGCCAACATCGCCACCGCCGCCTCCGGAACCATCGGCATATAAATCAAAATCCGCTCCCCCTTCTGAAAACCGTTCGCCTTCAAAACATTCGCAAATCGACAAACCTCCCGATGCAATTGCTGATAGGTCAAAACCCTCTTCTCCCCAGGTTCACCCTCCCAAATAATCGCCGCCTTATTTTGACGCGCCGTCCCCAAATGCCGATCCAGACAGTTCTCCGAAACATTCAATTCCCCACCCACAAACCACTGAGCCACTGGCACTTCCCACTCCAAAACATTCGTCCACTTCTTCTGCCACACCAAATCCTCCGCCTCCCGTGCCCAAAATATCTCAGGACTCTGCACCGATTCCTCCCACATTTCCCGATACTCCTCCATGCTCTTCACCCGCGCCTTCCGCGAAAATTCATCCGAGGGCTTAAAAACGCGCGTCTCACTTAACTGGGATTCCATCGGTGTGCTCATCGGTATTTAAAAAATAGGGTGCCAAAGAAACCAACCCACCCCAGTTTGTCAAACTTCCCCTCACCCCTCCACCACCAAAGTCTCCCCACCAATCTCAGAAACACCCTAATTCCCGTCGCTCGTCCCCCACTCAAATCCCTCGGCCACCAGACGATCCACCGTCTCCGCAGTCGTGCCCTTCCATGCCTCCGCCAAGGCCATCGACTCCTCACACGCCTCCTCACCAGCATGCTCCCCATGGTGAAACACGATCCCCACTCCCGCCAGCCGCGCCGCCAAAATCTGGACCGCAATCATCAACACCCGATTGCCACCAAACGCCCCACAACCCCAAAAACCACTGTGGATTCTCACCCCATTCCCCACTTCAAATCCAGCCGCCACGAAACCCGTGAACGCCGTAGTCAGCGCGTCCATAATCGTCTCCCGCGTATAGACTCCCCAACTAGGCCGAGGCGCAGAAATCGCAAGGATCGTTGACCGAAGAACCTCCCCAGTAACGGGATCAGGCTCGATCTTTCTCGTCGCCGACCGGAGAGCCTCCTCCCCCGCTTGCGCAAACCGAACGCCGTAAAGCCCCCCAGGCCGCTCGACTGTCGGCTGGGTATCAACGGTCACCCTCCGCTCAACCCCCCGGACCAAAACAGGCGTCGGATTCTCCCCAGACCGCGTGAGAGCGGGGACTTGAGCGGAAATCATCGCCGATCGCACCGACGCCAGCGCAGGATGCTCAGTCACTTGCATTTCGTCCTGCGCATAAAGGCCCCCAGCATAAAAAGCAAAAAGCGAGGGATCAGCAAAGTTCATCCACACCTCCTCCGAACCACCATCGTAGGGGAAATATCCCGCCACCCGAGTGACCGCGGTCCTCGGCCCCAAGTTCACTGTAACAGGCATCGCGCACCACCGAGAAACCGTGATCACACCCGAGGTCTGCGGACCGCCAATCCCATAGACAATCCGCTTGTTGCGATCATAAAAATCCG
>Ga0114970_10001732_pt1 | contig 16314 bp, 18 predicted proteins | sample M_140205_XF_Meta_FD_87030 | JGI IMG/M metagenome (GOLD analysis project Ga0114970, IMG submission 87030) | Freshwater microbial communities from Lake Montjoie, Canada to study carbon cycling - M_140205_XF_MetaG | ecosystem: Environmental > Aquatic > Freshwater > Lake | place: Lake Montjoie... | reverse complement strand
CTTCTTTCCTTTAGACATGCCTCGTTGTGCAAAAGGAACGCGTCGCAATCCTAAGACAGGTAAATGCGAGGCGAAACTTCTTACAAAATCGCAAACTATCAAAAAAGCCTGTTCCCTATCTGCGCACCCTTGCGCGAAAAAGGATGCTGTAAAAATGACGGAGCTTCGTCACGATACGACGAACGTTCACCTAACACCCGCGAATATTTCCGCTTTACTTGACGATTCCGGATTGAATACAATGATGCGAGCAGATATTCGTGAGAAACTCGTTGTAATGGAATTTAACGAAAAATTTTCAGGTGACTTTTACGAACCGCTTGACGCAAACCGCTTATGGCAACTTACATGCCGATACGGTAAGAATATTCCTAGTATTAAAAAGCACTTATTAATTGAGCAGGCGCGTTCGTATGTATCGTCGGTTGCGAAAGGTTTTTATTAATTTGTAAGTTAGCTGTAAAAATATTTATACTAAATGTAAAGAATAGGAAATGCCTGTTCCATTTGGTGCGCATAATTTACAAATTAAACTACTACAATCTCTTACAACGTTCGCTCAACCTATGGAACGTGTTGAATTTATGCCTGGTATGTTTCATTGGCAAGCTGTACCCAATCCTCTCGAACAAGTTACATTTCCAGCCAAAACTGTGTTTAGTCGAATAAGTGCTATACCAAGCCATAGTTCCGTAGGAAACCCTTCCTCAGAAGTATCCGGCTTGTCAGACCCAATCCATGGTGTTCGTTATCACGCTGTAATTGGAACTGATGCCGCATTTGCGAATTCGAGAACAACTGAAAATTACCAAGGATATTTTATGGGTGGTGGGCAGCGAAGGCGCACAATGCGTAAAGGACGAAAGACCCGCCGTGCAATATCGCGACGGCGTTAGATTTTTTTATTGATTTTCACACCTTACACAAATGTCATCACTCGCTAACACACGTCTTGTAGAAGACTGGTGTTTGTCCAAACTTATTTGCCCTAAATGTCACAGTACGCAATGGAAAACAATCACGCAGAGTTTTGAATTCAATATTCAATGTCAGAAATGTACAGATTGTTTTGATATACAAAGTGGGAATGACGAATTGAAGAAGGCTCCCGGTAATACATTTCTACGACTTCCAGTAAGCCCAAGTATTCTCTATGACCGTTTAGAAAATTTCTGCGGTATTTTTCGCTATATGTATTTACATATTGATATGAATAAATCCGAAGTCATTTCAGCAATGATAACAGAACCTATTACGAGTCACCATTTTGAAGAAATGACAGAATTTGGTATTCCGGTTTTTACACCTATGTTTCTCAATAAATGAAACCATTATAGATATGTCTAGTAAAAATGGCTTAGGATTGTTTCCTGCGGAATTAGTGAAAGCATTTGCGGGTTCTGGTTTTGGTTCTGCTTCTGGTTCTGGTTCTTCGGCTGCTCCTACTGGTGCAACTACTCGACTGCGTTCACCACCTCTACGACGCATTGCGACTGAATCGAATGGAAATAACAACGAGGAAGATAATGAAAATGAGAGTTCCTCGAATAATAACAGACGCAGACGAAGAAATATGATTCGAAACAATGGATTAAATAATATGGCTAATAACGAACTAACAGCAGCGGCAGCAGGAGCAGTCGCAGGAGCAGTCGCACCAGTCGCAGTCGCACCTGTCGCAGGAGCAGTCGCACCAGTCGCAGTCGCACCAGTCGCAGTACGAGCACCCGCAGCCGTTAACGCTAGAGGACCACAGATAAGACACTATCCTCGTATGAATAATTCAAATAACGCTACACTTTCCAATATCTCGAGTAGTTCAGGTAGCGAAGGCGGAGCAAGTAATAACAATAGCGGCTATAATGGAAATGCGGGTAGCAGTCGCCGTCGTCACCGGTCAAGAAAGAATAAGCAGTCTCGAAAATATAAACAGCGTAAGTAGGTATGGACCCTATCGAATATAGACCTCTACCTTCAGCTCCACCAGCACAAGATTTATGTTTAGTATGTTCCAATCATGTCGACACAACACCTAAAAAATTCCCATGCGGTTGCATATTTCATATTCATCACGAATGTATTCCACTATGGCGTACGAATAATTATACTTGCCCGCATTGCTCACAAATCGTTCTCAATATCGTACATCCACAACAAATGAATCAGATGCGAATATTGTCTCATTATGAAAACTCAATACGTATCGCACGACAAAATGATTGTATATGTCGTGTGATAACTATTGTTGGTATTATTCTATTCATAACTGTATGTATTGTTGTGTTTCTTACATTTCCTTGGCATGCCTTCCGTACTAAATAACCGACCCTTAATTCACCTGTGCATTATGACTTTCATGATAATATTTTATTTTGTGAGTCAGCAAACACTGCTTTGGAAAAACATAATGGAGTATGTCTCCCCAAAGTGGTAAATCACCCCACCTCCAAATATATATATTATTGGATTCTTTTATAGCATCTACATATTTCATAACCGTGGTATTATTTCGTAAGACGACTAGATTTAACGCAATGACGTTTGTGTAAGGACCCGATGGTTCTTTTTGTAACGGTATAACATCGCACTGTTTCCGTAAAAATTCCAAAGTGAATGTATTGAGCCCCTGTGTTACAAACGCCTCATCTCTATCCCATTTGCCAAATACCGCAACATTGGAATCTAAATATCCAAGAATCTCTTGGATATCAAATTCAACATTACAATCTTCATCAATACGTAGGATTCTATCATAGTCCGTACAAAATGACCAAAAATCTGTGAACCAAAATGCACACATATGACGATAACCAAATGGACATTGAACCGAAGGGGAAATAGGAAGACTGCGCTTTATATCCGAAAAAGCCAAGCCGTCTTTTTTGATATCCGTAAATATCATGTGTAACGAGGGTGTAAAGGATTGTATATACTCTTGTTGTTGTTGCGTAATATTTCCTTCGTGAAAAATTACAATATCAATTGTTTCGTCACGTAAATGTTTTTCAACTGCCATATTTCGTTGAATAAGTTTTACATATTGCTCATGTCTAGGATATCCACGTGTCAGCACTACAACAGCAGATTTCATTATTTAAATACAACCGTTGTACTTTATATCAAGGTCTTATTTTACAAAAATTGAATCATCGTTGAATTGTATCTGGCGCATGTGGTACCAATGTTTTCTTCCTTTCTTTTAGTAAAAATAATTCCGAATATGTCAACTACACCCTCTTCGACACCTCCTACATCACCGCTTTCCAAGGTTGTTGTAGATTACTTTACCGATACGAATGCAGTTCTCTGCGTGGATAATATGGGTGGTGCCACGGCTCCACGCTTGAAGGTTCGTCCAGTCAAGCAGCAATATACAACGATTGAGGATATATTTTAGAGAAAACGGCGTAAAACATAGCCCGTAAGAGAATAGAATGGGCTGCACGCAACCGAATTGGCGTTATGTTATACCGCCCGTTTTAGAATGGACAATTATTATTTGTTGCGTAATTATGATATTATTCATGACATATTGGATAGCGTTAGGAGTGTAGCGCAGCGTAAATAACAGCGGCTAAGGATTTTCCCAATTTTCGTTTACCATTCTGTATTTCCGACAATTCTTTTTCAGTTTTTAATTGTAATTTTATTAAACTCTGCTCCGCAGCAATTAAAAGCGAATCTACAGCGGTTTGACCAAGACCAGGAATTGTAAGTAGCATAGAATACAAAATACGCTCAGGAGTCTTATTCTCAGATTTTTTAACATGTATCGCTTCGGTATAACACGCCGACGCATCTTCAACCGTTTTCGCTTGTCCGCCTTTATAGACATTCGGATCGGCTACGAGTGCTTTCGCAATACGTCGTATCCATTGTATTGTTTCTTTAATACTAGTTGCTTGTAATACAGGAATTGCGTAACGAAACTGAAGTCGTACAATCGCCTGTTGTAAATTGACTTCGTTAAAGGCACCCCGGCACCACGTTCGGCTCAATGTCGGACTCCAGGCGGGTGCTTCAACAATATATCCGATGGTCGTACCTTTACCTCGCAGCGCATACAATCGTGCTCTTTGTTCCCTGTATCTTCCGTCTTTTTGACTTGCGCCCAAATCTTCGGCTGTTTTTCGTTCAATAATTATACTTGCCTGGTTATCTTTATCTGTAGATATGAAAAACCCTATATCTCCTACATCCATTATTTGCTGTTCTACGTACCAGCCTTCTGTACACTCTTCTCCTTCGCATTTCCGAAACGGTTCTAATTCGCGCCATAAATCCGTTTCCCGAATATCAATTACGACACGCACCGACATCCTATGTGTCCTGTGAATTTAATGCGTTGTGAAAACCGCATTAAATATCTGCTACCTAATCGGGTGATACTGGTACGTAACGGGGACTTTCTATTCATTAATATTGTCCCGATTCGGGTCGCGTGTAAAAATAGTTACGTATCACACCCTACACGCTTCCGACTGAAATTGGGATTATTAAAAAAATTACCACATCTTTGTGGATTAAAATGTATAGGAGTTCTTTTTCTTTCGGTGCATATAATGCGTGGAAAAAAGATATATGTAGAAAACAGAATGGCGTTATCAGTGATTGAACCGGCTGATTTAGCCGCGCATTATGAGGAGATACATCCTCATTTGAATATAACCTTTCGAGCACCGCTTCAATTAATCTATGTACAAGAACCTGGTGCTCCCGCGAATCAATTTATGGAGTATTTAAATTATATGGCTGTGCCCGCCGTCGGTGCTCCTGGTATTGATGTACTTTACAGTGGTGGAAACCATGTAATTATATCACCTGCTGCTCGTATATATATTAGACGACAAGTTATTGTACCAGTCGCAACTAACAACAACAATCTAATGAATAATTTTAAACCTGAACCAAATCACAAACGAAACAGAAATTTAAGACATCATAGACAAAGTGTGAAAGCAAAGAATTTTACGCGCAGTAGACGTTCACAAGGACGTGGTAGTGCCGGACGTGGTAGTCGTTCGGTTCATGTATCTGCTGCTGTGAATAGAGTCGCACGAAAATCACATCGTACAACACGTTGCAATCGTAAATAAATATTTTTTCATTACAAATCTAAGAATTCTTTGAATTTTTGGATTTGCTGCTTTTCGTCTCAATAAAAGTGGATATTTACCCTTTACTCAATAGACGACATTCTTTAGCGTCTTTGTCTTCGTACTTTCATTGTACGACGCACTCTTTGATTGCGACGACTTTTACGTCTCTTTCCCCCAAATTGAACTGCTGGGTCGGGATTTGGTACTGGGTTGTTTACAAGGTCAAATTCAAAATTAAGAATATCTCCATCGACTGGACTACGGAATAATTTTGCCGATGTTCCAATCGGAAGAACTTTCATACCAACCTGTTGTTGTTGGTTATCTGTATAGGTTATAGTAATAGGAACCATTGTTTTACCTTTTCGTCCCGCAAGCGGATTTGCTAGAGCGGCAACCGTTGGCACCCAATCCGATTGTGTGATATTTATTGTCGGTGGATTTGCGGTTGATCTCGTTGCTCCTGGAGGTAAGAAAAATGTTTCAACAGTTGCGATGATTGCGGGGGCTGCCATACTTACTATAGCGAGTTGTAAAGTTTCCTGCTACACTTTACAACTCGCACAAATAAGTAAAGGCGTTGAACTATTCTCAAACCTAATACCACGCCTTATTATCCATTGTCGGCGCAAACATCCGTTCTAAACCCGGTGTCCACTTATTGAAATCCTTGTAATTCCAAAAGCGATTATTATCGCGGTCACCTAAGCCCGATTTATCAAAATACGGATCGTTGCGAATTCTATCATCTATGTTGACCGTTGGCGGTGGAACAACTAGACCCTGTGACTCCATCATGGATAATTCGCGCGTAGCATCATCCGCATACTTTTCTTTCCGCGGCTTCGGTCGGAGTTCAGCAACTTCCCACTGATTCTCACCAACTTTCGTAACAACCGGTTCCCAATTCGGGTCTTCCTGATACACTTTATGTACAAGATTCGCGACGGCTTCCGTTTCGTTATCGATGACGTGTTTTGTTATATCTGTAGGTCTATAGGCTGCGAGAATTTTCTGTTCTCTCAATCGTGCCGCTTCTACGTCCGGAGGTTCTAAATCGGCTCCCCGAACTGTATTAAAGAATACTCCCGATTTCGGCTCTGTGAAGCCCGATTCCATTCTACCTGCTATAAAGGAATCTTCTTGCGAAGCTCGGTCCTCCGAATTAAACGGAAGATTCGCCCAATCTAGCACGCGATCCTCAAGAAGTTTATTATGTGCGGCTTTCTCTATGACATTCCGTTGTCCGCGTTCCTGTTCAAAAACCCGTGTATATTCATAATCGTCTAATTTATCAATCTTCGTACGTGCAGACGGTCCTTCATCTGCGTTCTCCGTTAGAACATTCCGTGTCGTCCCTTCTATATTCGTAGATTTAGGGGGGTGAGCACCGTTTCCTAAACCGCCCAAAATTCCGTCAATCGGACTACGATACGGTGTGACACGGGGCGCAATACACGTAGCGCCCTTCGTGTACAAATCGGTCATAAATGATAGATACTCAGACATTGTTTGAAATGTGCGAGTGCCGGGTTTTATATGAATACGTCCATCCGGACCGCGTTGCGCTTCCTTCGGGCAATCCTTATTTGCTTTTGCCTCTTCGTCATTCTTAAATGTGTTATGCCCGCCTGGATTCGTAAATCCTTCCATTTTACTAACAACTACAATGAGTATAATTACTGAAAGAACCAACAATATGACTAAGATTGTATTCATATCTCCTTACTCTTTACGAATAATTTTCACACGAGAGTATAGGATGGACCACAAACGAAAACGTTCTATCGTAAATAATGTAAAATCATTCTTTGTACCTAAAAAACATACACGGAAATCGAAACATTCTACAAAACCTGTGCACGTTGAAAAAGAAGACGATATTCCGCTTCTTCGCGAATTACTTACAAATGGTAAGGATACTGTTGTAAAACTAAAAGCGAGTTGGTGTGGTCATTGCGATCGTTATATGCCTATTTGGATAATGCTTGAGAAAACACCGGGACGTGTCGCAAATATGGCAGCCGTTGATGAATCCGTACTTCAGAAAATACCTGAAATTGCGAAAGCTAAGATTAAGGGATACCCGAGTGTAATTCGTGTCAAAGCCGATGGTTCTATTGAGGAATTCAAAGATGACGAGGGTGAAGGAATGACGAATGCGATATCCGATATTCGTAATGTGAAAAAAATCAGAGCTATGCTCCAAGAACCGTCTCGCAATATGAGTACGGCGAGTACGAACGCAAAGATGGATAGTAATAGACCAAGTCGTCAATCTGGGCTCATTATGAGCGGTGGATTTGCGGCAGAATCTATTTTAGGAACTTTAGTCAGCGCAGTTCAACAAGCCGGTCCTGCGTTGCTTTTAGCTACAGGATATTCTGCACTTCCTACATCTTCGTTTAAATCTCCGAAACGTCAGAGCCGTCGGTCCTCAACACGCCGTAATCGCCGTCACTAATGGGCTAAATTGTACAGTTTCGGGGCGCTATAGACCGTACAAAATACGAAAAATTGACTTTATTGGTCTTGTTGCTGATATTTGTAGAGTGTATGCATCTATGGGAATGTCTTGTTCCTATGCAAATATGAGCTGTAAATCATCCGCTGAAAGAGTAGGAGAAACGACGCGTGATATGGAGATTGATATACCACCCGTCACACCCCAAACAGTTGTAATGGATATTTGGACGTATTCCCATAAAAAAGTCGAAATCCGTTTTAACTTTCTGGCGGTTCCTGAAAGTCGTTATGCTGAAATTTGGGGTACGCTTCATGAACATTGTGAGAAACATGGAGTTTTATTAGGTGCGCTTACTCATCGATTACAAGCCATTGCAGTTATAACCTCGGAACAATATTCTACCATTACACACTCTCTACGGAACGATAAAACCCTTGTTGTCCGGTGTAATGACCATAGGTGACAGTCTTCAACCCAATGGGATATCCGTATAGTTTCCTTTTGGATTTTTTTAACTTTTACAATATACTAAAGTTGTAAAGTCTAAGGTATTTTTATACTGTAGACATTATTACGGTCTGGATACGGTCTGGATACGGTCTGGATACGGTCTGGATACAGTCTGGACAGTCTGGATACGGTGCGAATACGGTGCATATGCGGTGTGAAAAAACTCCTACGCAATAAAAAATTGAACCCGTATTTCCCAGTAAAACAATAGGTACAATGGACACCGATATTCCCCTAGTCTTTCAATGTAAGGATATACTTAGCCGAGACATATCGGTTATCGACGACGATGCTAAAACATCGTTCAAACAATATGAAATCATTCTATTCGGTACGACCGGCGAGGGAAATTCGGTAGTTCTGAAGGTACAGAATTTTATGCCCTTCTTCTACATTCGAATTCCAGAAGGACTTACGGAGACACGTCATGTTCGTCGCCTTGAAACGTGGATTATGAACGGAATACCCATCGATGATAAAAAACGTGTGAAACTAAGTACCAAGCGAAAGAAAACACTCTTCGATTATAACGGTGGTACGGAAGCCACGTTCCTTAAAATCATGGTGCCGTCGCTCGGTCTTTGGCGTTCTCTCAAAGACCGCCTCCTTACAAAAACGACCGAACCAAAAATGTACGAACTTGCGTCAATGTTCGGAGTGAAAGAATGTACAACCAGCAACGATTGTATCCGTAATTCCGAAGGTCATATTGGACTCAAAATCTACGAAGCCAATATTGACCCTGTTCTTCGTTTCTTTCATAAGCAGGATATTTCGCCGGCGGGATGGCTGTCTGTGAAAGACTGGGACGAATCTGAAGACGACGATGCGATTTCCGATATTTGCGCAACTGCGTATTGGGATGCGGTGAATAAACCCGTTGATGAGGGTGTGATGGCTCCGTATTTAGTTGCATCGTGGGATATTGAATGTACCTCAAGCCACGGTGATTTCCCGATTGCGAAAAAAACGTGGCGAAAACCTGTACGTGAACTCTACGAGAGAGGTATTCCAACTACATTAAATGCGTTGAGTACGCTACTTACGGACGCTATGAACGGTCGTACAGGAACTTTATCACCGATTTATCTTGCTGTACCTCCCCCACCTCTTACACTTGTTCGTGCGCGTATTGAAGCGAATGCTGAACGCGTAATGACTGCTTTGAATGCGCTACGAAACTCTACAAAAGAATCACGCGATAACGCGATATCGAAACTCGATACGCTTCTTACGGAGATTTTATGGAAAATTCGAGGTGATGAAATTATTCAAATCGGAACGGTTTTGTATCGCCGCGGTATCGCGGTCAGTAAGCATATATGGGTTCTCAGTCAGGAATCAAGTGGTGAAATTGTAGATGAAGACGCTGTGAAACCACCAGGTGCGGATGTACGACCTGAAGTCTTCGGATTTCGTAGTGAAGGCGAACTTCTCAAAGCCTGGTTCATTTGGATTGGAGAAATACGACCCGATGTACTGATTGGCTACAATATCTTCGGTTTTGATAGTAAATATATTTGGGACAGATTGGAAGAAACGGTCGGAAAATTTCAGGCGCGAAGTCGTGTCTCGCCGTTTTCCTGCTTATCATCCCGCCCTCCGAAACTTGAAGAGAAGTTTCTATCATCCTCTGCGATGGGCGATAATACAATGTGGTTTCTGAGTTCGCCAGGTTTCCTACAAATTGATTTACTTCCTTATGTTCGTCGTAATCATACGCTGGATTCCTATACGCTCGATAATGTCAGTGCGACCTTTATGAGCGGTGCGGTTCAGGGCGTATTAAAGGACGCGGCTGACGGAAAACAGTGGCGATTCGCGACAAAATCTACGAAAGGTATCGTTGTTGGTCGCTACATAACGTTGATGGACGTAGAGAACGATCGTGTTGTCGATAGATGTCTAGTGACGGGTGTGGAAGCGAAGGCGCTAGTTGTTGAGATCGAGGACGGTGCACGAATTCTTGCGGAACACGGTGCAGCACCGGTTCGTTGGTCGCAAGTCAAAGACGACGTTAGCCCCAAAGATATTTTCCGACTCCATCGCGGTTCAGCCGGTGACCGCGCTATTGTTGCGCGTTACTGCTTACAGGATTGCGACCTGGTTATGGAACTCTTCAATAAACTCGAAATTCTCAATAACGCCTTTGCGATGGCGAATGTCTGCTCTGTACCTGTCGCCTATATCTTTCTACGCGGTCAGGGTATTAAGATTGAATCTCTTATCTTTCGCGAATGCCGCCGTGCTGGTCAGCTTATTGAAGTTCTACCATCGTCTGTATTCCGTGGAGATGTTGAAATCGAGGACGCGAGTACGGGTTCCGATATTGTTGAAGATAGTTATGAAGGTGCTATTGTATTGGACCCACATAGGGATATTTATATCGATGACCCTGTGACCGCCGATGATTTTGCGTCACTGTATCCATCCTCTATTATTTCGGAAAATATTTCGCACGATACGTTGATTTGGGTCAAGGATTACGATAAGGACGGTAAATTCGTATGTATTCGCGAAGGATCTGACCGCTACGATAATATTTCCGGCGAGAAGTATGTCAATATCGAATTTGATATTCTTCGTGTCGATCCCGCGGATACACGCAAACATCCCGAAAAGCACCGTGATGGGATACGGGTCGCGCGTTATATTCAAGCGCCGCAAGGTACGATTCCGCGTATTCTTGAAACGCTACTCGCAAACCGTAAAAAGACGCGAAAACTCGCAGAAAAAGAGCCCGATGAGTTCCGACGTGCGCTCCTCGATGCGCAGCAACTTGCGTACAAACTGACTGCGAACTCGCTGTATGGGCAGCTCGGTTCTGGTACGTTTAAGATTCGCCGGCAAGTGCTTGCCGCATCTACGACGGCGTACGGTCGTAAACAACTCATGTATGCGAAATCGGTCATTGAATCGGTCTACGGAGGTGGTAAAGATCCGCGTTGTGACGTCGAATGTGTATATGGTGATACAGATTCTATCTTTCTACGATTCAAACCACGCGACCCACTGACAGGCGAACGCCTCAAAGGTCAAGCCGCACTGATTGCGGCGAAAGACCTTACGATTGAATCAGGAAAACTCGTAAGTTCGTGTTTGAAAGCACCGCACGACTTTGAGTTTGACAAAATCTTCCGGTCGTTTTGCCTACTTTCAAAGAAACGCTATGTTGGTGATATGAGTGAAGATGGTTTAGAAGAGGGTGACTTTCATCGTAAAAGCATGGGTATTGTTATGAAACGCCGTGATAATGCGCCAATTGTGAAATACGTATATGGCGGGGTAATTGATAGAATCCTAGACCCTACGTGCGCGGATAAGGCTACGGGTGTGCGTGATGCGGCGCTCTTTGTACAAACCGCATGCAAAGACCTGCTTGCGGGTAAATTTCCGCTTACGAAACTCACGATTACAAAATCGCTACGTTCGGAATACGCCGATCCTACGCGGATTGCGCATAAAGTGCTCGCGGACCGTATTGGTGAGCGTGACCCAGGAAATAAACCCAGTACGTCCGATCGTATTCCGTTTGTGTATATTAAGACTGCGACGGAAGTAAAACTACAAGGCGACCGTATTGAACTACCGTCGTATATCAAAGAACACGGTTTAACTCCCGATTATGCATTCTATATAACAAATCAGATTGCCAAACCGGTAAGTCAAGTCTTCGGTCTGGCGGTTGCGCATATTCCAGGCGTAAAAGCCGCGGATATTGCTGCGTGCGATAAATCCAAAGACCCTGTCGCTGCCAGGGAAGCACTCGCAGATACACTGCTCTTTGGGTCTATTTTATTGGAAGCATCAAGGGAGCCTGATGCGATGCGAAGCGCAGGGCAAGTCTCTATGGCAACGTTCTTCGGCGCGAAAAAATGAAACAATGATGTTTTTTTGATGCGCCGTAGAATGTCTTCATTAAGACCGAATGCACCGATTGAGTCTGTACTCTTACAATTCAAATGGTCCCTGTATGAAGGTACGTGGATTTATGAATTTGTATGGGGATTTTCGTCAACTCTTTCCGCAGTGCTGATTGTTATCTGTTTGATTGCGTTGAATCACGAAAGTATTATGTGGTGTATAGACGCGACAACGGATTCATTATGCGAAAATTTCACGGATAACGCAGTTCAGCAAAAGACAGTAAAAACAGTTGATTGTATAGATTATGAACTGGTTGTTTTCAATGACACCCACAACGTACAAAATCACCTTCCGATTAGACGCACAAAGTAAATCAAGTGTTCCTGGACTTCCTACAAACAATTCCGCACTTCCTTGCGTGGCAAATTCGGGCGAAACGGTCGCGGCGGTTTTGGATAGGTTAAATTTGTACAGAGGACCGCGGCACCAAATTACGGCGCTTTGGGATTCTTCCGGACTTCCGATTTCGCTTACAATGCTGGTGACAGATGATGCGACCTTTTTTGTACGTGCTTAGACAGAAAATTATAGAATCTATATAGGAACCGAACTGGGATGCCTGTATTGAAAATCTCTGCGAAATCGTCCCCAACGAAATATAGCGGGGATTGGGGAGATATTCAAAATCTCAAAAATGCACTCCAACTTTTATTTCAAATCAAAGCCGCCGAGTATCAAACAAAATATCCTAAATTCATCGCACCGACTGTTGAAGAATTTCTTGACTTTACATTTCAACAAAATAACGAATGTCTTAAACAAAAAGCCATACATCGTGGAAAAAAACGTAAAGAACGCCGAACAATACAGGCTAAATCGCCACTCAAGGAACAAACGCGTATGGCGCAATTCTTTTCACTGTTATTTCGTACTGAATTTGAAAATACACTCTTATCGCGCAGCTTTTATTGTATAGCGACAGTCAATTATGCAATGATTCTATGGACAACTGTTGACCAATATGCCGCTCTACAAGATACAATACGCCCCGATCTTATTCCCGAACTTATTTCACAGTCTATCGAAACAGAAAGGCAACTCTTTCACGCACCCTTTGCTGCTTTTTTTAAGCATTATTTTTCGTGTGTGAATTCATATCAACGAAAAATAGTACGTTGTACGACATTACTGTTTCAAGACTATTTACATTCATTATCCACCGCACCAGAAATAGAAAAACGTACGCTTCTCAAAATGTCCGAACTTGCGCACGTTTTCATTCGTCAATACGATGCAAATTCTGAAAACTACATACAGGTACTTTACAACTCGTTTGTAGATATTTGGTCACACGAAGTATGTTTATGAATCGTTGCGCACCTCAATCTGAAAGTAACTCTCGTGATTTGTATTTTGACACAAATCACGAGAGAATTGTAAGAAACGATGGATACCCTCTTTGTTTTTGATATTATTAAGCGAAGGTACTAATATGACTTTTACGTGTTCTAGATTCGGCGCATAGAATGTACGTTCTGTGCACCAAACACGTAGAAATCGTTCCATTTGCCATTGTGAACAAGACTGTAGTTCATTATTCTCTAGTGTAATTGTGACATTACGTGCTTGTGAGGTTGGGCTGTAATCAATACTTCCGACATTTCCGCTCATTTCATACGTCATCTGAATATGTACAATCAAAAACATATTTCATGATTCAATTTTTTCACTCCTCGTATGCGAGGTCACGGATATCTGTACGGCACACAGGGCAATGTACATTCCGTGCGAACCATTGGTCAATACAGTTTTGGTGATAGTAATGATTACAATGAAGTTGTCGCCACACTTGTTCTGTTGTACCTCTATCCTGACATATCGCGCATGATTCCGCTACAGGTACAGAGACCGCATCCACAATTGTAGAACCGTCCTCAATTTCTTGATTTGTAGGGATAACTGGAACATCATTCCAAATCGTATTTGTTGTCGTTGTAGCATTGAATTGTGGAAGCAGATCCATGTTGTGAAATAATTCCGTAAATAGAATTGTTTCTTGAGCTGAAGGTATCATATTGTTTAAAATCGCTCGTAGCGCAGCATTCGCATAGGTTTGAGTATTGCGTTGAATCGGTTGATTATGTGGTGTTGTAGGATTTCCGGACATATCTCGTACGGTTGCTCCTGACATATCTGTTGCGACTGCGACTGGTGCGACTGGTACTGGTACTGGTACTGGTACTGCTACTGCGACTCCAACTTCTGGTCGAGGTTCTGCTCCTGGTGCGATTACAGATACGACAGGCGGTACAGGCGCTACTCTACGAGATTGGGTAGGAATTGCGTCCAATCTCGCAGTCGCAGTAGATGTCGCAGAAGCAACTTGACGTATTGTAGCACGCGTTGCTTCACTTAGTTGTACTGTCGGATACTCAGCAGCAAATAACGCAGCCGGATTTACGATTGTACGCGAGCCGACTCCGTATCTACCACGCCTATCGTGCTCTTCGTCATTCAAAGGAGTACGAACTAAGGGTGTTACAGGTACGGCTGCTGTGACTGCTGTTGCTGCTGTTGCTGCTGTTGCTGCTGTTGCTGCTGTTGCTGCTGTGACTGCTGATTCAGGCACCGCACCCCGTATCGGTGTTGTTCGCAGAGGCAAAACATTCATCGGATGATATCGCGCCGAATGAAACGAATGCGCAGAATTAAATTCACGTTGAAATTCCTCAAACTGCGCAGCACGTTCCACACCTAGATACAATCTATACATGTGTTTTTGTCGTACATAGGTTGAAGGAAAGAGGCGATTCATACGCCAACGCATCCAGGAACTCATTGTATCCGGAAAGAGTTGGTCATCATACATAAGTTCTGGAAAGAAGTTATGAAATGTATCCAACGTATCAAATCCGTAAATCGTTTCATAATGTGCCATATTAAATGTCATCGAATAATTATATAATATCTTACAAATGCTTAAATCGTTTTCAATTTTGCGCACGTCAAAAATTGAAGTTTAAAGCAAGCCTATGAAAAGATTTCAGTGTATCAAACAGAATGTCGTCGAAGATAGGACTATTAAATATCGGCAATACATGTTTTCTAAATGTTGTTCTACAGGCATTACGCCTGACACCCGCAATGGGTTCTATATTTCTTACATCATCTGAAATTGTTTTACGTGACGATTCGAAACGGCGAAATCTTGTCCATGCGTTTCGAATTATTATGTGCGATTTCTGGCGAATTCAACCAGCCGTTGGTTCAAAACCTGTTATGGCACCGCGTGGTTTCTTCCAATTACTTTTACAAACAATGCGCGAATCAGACAGCGAATGGTATCGTCACGGTCAGCAAGCGGATGCCGCCGAAGCACTTCAATACATTATGGATTCCCTACACGACGCGATGTATCGTCCTGTGCGTATGAGTATTGTAGGAAATCCTTGTAATCTGGAGGAAGTTTCACAAGTAAAATCTATTGAATCGTGGACAACATTCTTTTCAAAAGAATATAGTCCTATTGTTGAAAATTTTAATGGTCAAACCCGTATTTGCGTTCAATGTACGGAATGTAAGAAGTCGAGTGAGCGTTTTGAGCCGTGGCTTATGATTAAAGCCCCGCTGCCTGTTGCGCCTGCGAAGGCACCAACTATGGATGAATGTATTCGCGATGCCTTTGCAAGTGAAACACTGGATGATTACTTCTGTGAAACCTGTAAAAAAAAGCAGAAAGCCATTATTACAAACCATATTTCACGCTTGCCACCGATTGTTATTCTTGTATTGAAACGATTTGGTAACGACGGTCGTAAAAAACGAGGATGCATTCCTTGGGATTTGAATTCTATTGATTTTAAAGACCAATTAGCGTTTCATCGTAATCCATTTGGTGCAGAACAGACGTCCGAATACGAAACATACGCGGTGATTGAGCACCACGGTTCTACAAATGGTGGTCATTACATTATGTTTGCGAAACAGGACGATGTTTGGAACGAATATGACGATAACGAAGTAAGAGTATCATCCCCGGAACGCGTTGTAAGCGACGATTCCTATATTCTATTCCTAACACCGAAGGCTAAGACGGCAGACATGCGCCTCGAATTTCAGGAAACTATTGATGCGCTCCGCGCCCGTGGAAAGTCAGCAGAGGAAGCGTGATACTCAAAAATAAGTTCCTAAAGCAGAGGGATGAATTACAGTCTACCTAGTGTATCATCAAATATGTTTGCGTCTGGTCCTGCTGCGACTGCTGCGACTGCTGCTGCTGGTTCTTCTGCTGCGACTGCCTCCAATTTCGTATCCTCTACAAAGGGTCTTTTTTCGCAATTCTGGTTTGTTATGGTTATTATACTCGTAATT
>Ga0114970_10001731_pt1 | contig 16321 bp, 26 predicted proteins | sample M_140205_XF_Meta_FD_87030 | JGI IMG/M metagenome (GOLD analysis project Ga0114970, IMG submission 87030) | Freshwater microbial communities from Lake Montjoie, Canada to study carbon cycling - M_140205_XF_MetaG | ecosystem: Environmental > Aquatic > Freshwater > Lake | place: Lake Montjoie... | reverse complement strand
GGCCCGCCTGCCAACGCCGCCAATTGTCTTCGAACAACTCGAGCCCACGCCGCCATTGCTGCGGCGAGACGGCCGAGACATGGGGGGTGACCAGCACCTTCGGATGCCGCCAGAACGGATTGTCAGCCGGCAGCGGCTCCGTATTGAATACATCCAGCACGGCACCCCGAAGATGATGTCGGGTCAACGCATCCAGCAAAGCCTCGTCAGAAACCAGCGCGCCCCGCGCTACGTTCACGACGATTGCCCCGGCGGGGAGCAACGCCAGACGCGCTGCATCCAGCAGCGCCGCACTGCCGCCGGTCAGGGGTGCCGCCAGCACCACGACATCGGCGCCCGGAAGCTCCGCCTCCAGCCCGTCCACCCCGACCACACGCGCGAATCCGTCCGGCGCGCCGAGTTCAGGCCGGCGCCGGATGCCCACGCAGCGGCACCCCAATGCCGAAAATCGACGGGCGACCGCCGAGCCGATGCCACCCGCCCCCACGATCAGCACGCGAAGCTCCGCGAGCTCACGCACGTCCGCCGGTTCGCTGACGCCGCCATGTAGGAACGGCAACTGATTCCACGTCGACGCCGCCTGGTGCCGTACCGCAAAGTCCAGCCCGCGCACGAAATGCAGCACGCCCGCCAACACGGTATCCGCCATCGGCTCGCCGTACACGCCCGCGCTGTTCGTAAAGATCACGCCACTCGCGCGCAGCTCGGCTGTGACCGACGCGCCAACGCCCGCCGCGGCGCTATGCGCCCACCGCAGCAGTGGAGCGGCCCGCAACAGCCCCGCCGGCACGCCGTACCCCAGGTACCCCTCAGCCTGCGCGATCGCGGCCAGCGTCTCGTCGCTCGGCGTATTGGTGCCGCTGCCGATCGACGTCGACGGTGCCGCGATGTGGACCACCTCCCACCCGTCCGGCGCCGCCGCCGAGATGCGTTCGGCCGCCCAGAGCGGCACCCGCATATGCGGCGACGTGCTCTGCAGATCAACGACGAGCCGTCGACGCCCGTGCACCTCGGTCACGCCGGGGGGACGGTGGGGACGGTGACCGGGTCGAGGCCCATGAAGCCGCGCACCTCTCGCATCGTCTCGCGCGCGATGCCTCGGGCCGTCTCTGCCCCGCTGGCCAGCGCGTCGAGCACCTGCTGTGGCTCGGCATCCAGGGCTTCGGCCCGACGACGAATCGGCGTCAGCTCCTGTACCATGCTCTCCTGCAACACCTTCTTGCAATCCATGCAGCCCCAGCCGGCGGCGCGGCACTGGGCATCGACCTGCACTACCGTCTCTTCGGGGCTGAACGCCTTGTGCAGCTGAAAGATGTTGCACACCTCGGGACGACCGGCATCCGTCTTGCGAACGCGCTGCGGGTCGGTCATCGCCGGACGCAGCTTCGCCCAGATCTCGTCGTCGGTCTCCATCAGGCCAATCGTGTTGCCCAGCGACTTCGACATCTTCGACTGCCCGTCGAGCCCCATGATGCGGCGCGTCGGCGTGAGCAACGGCTTGGGTTCGGGGAAGTACTCCTGCCCGAACTTTGCATTCCACTTGCGCGCCGTATCACGCGCCAGCTCGAGATGCTGGATCTGATCTTCACCGACCGGCACCGAATCGGCGCGGTACAACAGGATATCGGCGCTCTGCAGGACCGGGTACATCAACAGTCCGGCGGGAATGCTCTCCACTTTTGACGACTTGTCCTTGAACTGCGTCTGCCGCTCGAGATCGCCCAGCGGCGTCAGCGTGGTGAAGATCCACGAGAGCTCGGTGTGCTCGGGCACATCGCTCTGCACGAACAGCGCAGCCTTGGCGGGATCGATGCCGGCCGCCAGCAACGACTTGGCCATCCCCCAGCGCCGCGCGCGAAGAACCGCCGGATCATACGTGCCAGTGATCGCGTGGTAATCGACGACACAGAACAGGGCGCCAGGGTGCGTGCCCTGAAGCTGGACCCAATTCTTGACGGCGCCGAGATAATTGCCGATGTGGAGTTCGCCCGAAGGCTGGATGCCGCTAAAGATGCGTGCCATCCTTCAAACGTACCCACCGTGATTTTTTCCAGCAACGCACAGCGCTCCGAATGGCATCGCCCGCACACCCCAAACGTCAGGACTGGCGCGACGCCGCCGTGGCGGCCGCCGACGCCGCCGCGCCGTTCATCACGCACGAGGCGATGTCACGCCGCACGCTAGCTTGGGAGGAGAAGAGCGCGACGGACTTCGTGAGCCGGGTTGATGTCGGAGCGGAAGAGCGCATCCGCGACATAATCACCGCGCGCATTCCGGGCATCCGCATGGTGGGCGAAGAGCTGAGCGCCGACGCGCACCCGGAACAGGGGCTGGTCGCCATCGTCGATCCGCTCGACGGCACCACCAACTTCCTGCACGGCTTCCCGAACTACTGCGTGTCGATCTGCATCGCGCTCGATGGAGTGCCACAGGCCGCTGTCGTGCACGATGTGGCGCGCGGCGGTGTCTTGCATGCCACGGCTAGCGATGGCGCCTTCGTGGACAACAGCCGACTCCGGGTATCGACCACCACGTCCCCAGCCCGCGCCCTCATCGGCACCGGTATCCCATTCAAAGACGTGTCCCAGGCCGACCTCTACCTTCGCCAGCTCCGGCGTCTCATGCCGATCATCTCCGGTGTGCGTCGCGCCGGGTCGGCAGCCCTCGACCTCTCCGACGTCGCCCGCGGACGCTTCGACGGCTTCTGGGAGCTGTTCCTCAACCCCTGGGATCTGGCCGCCGGCGTGCTGCTCGTCCGCGAGGCCGGAGGCCGCGTCACCGACCTTGCCGGGCGCGATGCGCCCCTGACGAGCGGGCCAATTGTCGCCAGCAACGGTATCCTTCACGATTGGTTGCTTGGCATGCTCAACGAAGGTGAAGTTTCCGCCCCCTAACCGGCCTGATCGTGTCTCTTGTTGAATGCGTCCCGAATTTCTCTGAAGGCCGCGACCCTGCGGTGATCGCCGCGATTCGCGACGCGATTGCGAATACGCCGGGCGCCCACGTCCTCGATGTATCCAGCGATCCATCGCATCATCGCACGGTGATCACCTTCGTGGCCTCACTCGAGGCGGCCGTCCCGGCCGCCTTCGCCGCCATGAAGGTCGCCCAGGAACGCATCGATCTCACCACGCATCAGGGGGAGCATCCACGCATCGGTGCCACCGACGTCGTGCCGTTCATTCCGCTCGAAGGTGCGACGATGGAGCATTGCGTCGCGCTGGCCCGCGAGCTGGGCGCCCGCGCATCGGCCGAATTGGGCATTCCCGTGTTCCTGTACGAACGGGCGGCCACCACGCCGGCACGCGAGAATCTCGCCGATGTCCGACGTGGAGAATTCGAGGGGCTGCGCGAAGACATCCGCACCAATCCCGCCCGGAAGCCAGACTTCGGAACATGCGAAGTCCATCCCACCGCCGGCGCCACAGCCATTGGTGCCCGTCCGTTCCTCGTGGCCTACAACGTCTATCTCGGCGACGCGAAGCATCTTCCCGTCGCCAAGGAAATCGCCAAGGCGATTCGCGGGTCGTCGGGCGGCCTGCGCTATGTGAAGGGACTCGGGATGGAGGTCGACGGGCAGGCGCAGGTCTCGATGAATCTGGTTGATACTGAAAAGACCCCACTGCATCGCGTCTTCGAGATCGTCAAAGCCGAAGCAGCCGCCCACGGCGTGTCGCCCACTTGGAGCGAGATCGTGGGTTTGGTCCCTGAGCGCGTGTTGCTCGAAGCAGGCGCACGGCACGTGCAATTGCGCGGCTTCTCCAAGGCGATGCTACTGGAGACGAAAGTGCGCGAGGTCATCGCGGGCGGTGAAGCCGTCGAAAGCTTCCTCGCGCGCGTGGCGGATTCGTCGCCCACGCCGGGTGGCGGCAGTGTGGCGGCGCACGTCGGCGCCCTGGGCGCCGCGCTCGCGCAGATGGTGGCCGGCCTCACGATCGGCAAGAAGAAGTACGTCGCCGTCGAGGACCAAATGAAGCAGCTCACCCTCGACGCCTACACACTCCGCCGCCAGCTCTCGGAACTCGTGCAACGCGACGCCGATTCCTACGAACGCGTGCGGTCCGCGTACACGATGTCGAAGGAGCCGGAGCATGCCCTCGCGCGCGCCGATGCCATTCGCGAGGCGTTGGTATTCGCATCGCGCGTGCCCCTCGAAACGGCGCACCTAGCCGTCCAGGTCGCGGCCATCGCGGCCACGGTGGCAGAGCTGGGGAACAGCAACGCCGTGACCGATGCGTGCGTGGCCGCCCTCTTGGCGGAAGCGGCCTGCAAGGGAGCCGTGCTCAACGTGCGCATCAATGTGGCCTCGCTCGATGAGGAGGGTACCGCGATTGGCGCCGCGATGGCCTCGGAGGCCCGAGCCTGCGTCGCTGCCGCATCGGTGCACGCGCGGGTCGCGGAAGCCGCAGCCGAGCGCGCAATGGTACCGACATGAACAGTTGGCGGATCGCCGTGCGGCTAGGCACGGGTGTGTTCGCGTGCGGCTGCACCCATACGGCACCCGCTACAGCGGCGGGCGCCGCCGCGGCGTCGTCTTCCAGCACGTCTTCCAGCACGTCTGCCAGCACGTCTACCAGCACGCCTGCCTGTACCGCGACCAATGGCGTCGGCAAACTCCGGCTGCTACTCACGCTGCAACCGACCGTCCCCGAAACGACAGAAGCGCTCGTTCGCCTCGAAAGCGAAACGCAGCGCTCCACCGTACGCGTGAATGCCACCCTCGGCACCACGTTCGAACTGCGTTCGGGAACCTACCGGCTGGCCATTTCGCTGCCCGGCTACAAGAGCGCGGAGCGGTCGGCGATCATCGACTGCGGTTCCGACAAGACGCTCACGGTGCCACTGTCCAAGAAGCGGTAGCTATAAGAGCGGCTGCGTCAAAATACGCGGCCCTTGCTCCGTGATCGCGACCGTGTGCTCAAAGTGCGCCGAGCGCTTGGCGTCGGCAGTGACCACGGTCCACTTATCACTGAGCGTCTTGGTCTTCGCGGTTCCCACATTGACCATCGGCTCGATGGCGATCGTGAGCCCCACGCTGAGCTTCTTCCCGCGCTTCGGCTTGCCGTAGTTCGGGATTTGCAGCTCCTCGTGCGGCGAAAAACCGACGCCATGCCCTACGAGTTCGCGCACCACCGAGAAGCCGGCCGCTTCCACAACCGCCTGCACGGCGGCGCCGATGTCGCCCACATGATTATCGGGCGTTGCCGCCGCGATACCGGCGTCGAGCGACCGCTTCGTAACCTCCAGCAGTCGCTGCGTGAGTTCGTCGATCTCACCAACCGGCACGGTGATCGCGGAATCAGTGTACATCCCCTCGAGCTTCACGCCAAAATCGAGCTTCACGATGTCGCCGTCGTTCAGCACCCGCTTTCGCGACGGGATCCCGTGCACGATCTCTTCGTTGATCGAGATGCAGGCGCTGCCCGGAAATCCGTACAGGCCCTTGAAGGCCGGCTCGGCACCGGCATGCGAACGGATGAACGCCTCACAGAGCACGTCCAACTCACCCGTGCTGATGCCTGGTCGAACGTGAGCTTTCATGTGCTGCAGTGTGGCGTACAGCAGCGCGCCACCGCGTGCCATGATCTCGATTTCGCGCGGTGACTTGAGCAACGTGGCAGGAGCAGATCCGCCGATCGCCATCAGTACCCAAGCACGTGCAAGGCGCGAGCCTCGACTTCTTCGAGTGAACCGATGGCATCGATGCGCACCACCCGGGGGCCATGCTCTTCGTACCAGTTGATCACCGGCGAGGTCTGATCGCGATACACCTGGAGACGCTTGCGAACCGCATCAGGCTCGTCATCCTTACGCCGAACCAGCGTCCCAACCTTCCCGTCGACTTCGCACGACTCACCCGGCTGGCGCCCGAAAAACGGGCGCTGGCAGGCATCGCACGTCGTACGTCCGCTCAGGCGGCGCACCAACTCGTCCTCTGCGATATCGAAGAGCAACACCGCATCGACTTGGCGGCCGAGATCCGACAGCATCGCGGCAACACCATCAGCCTGCGGCGTGGTGCGAACCACCCCATCCAGAATCGCTCCATTGGCTGCCGTTGGGGACGCCAGTGCTTCCTTCATGATCCCCATGATGACCTCATCGGGGACCAGATCGCCGCGATCCATGGCAGCCTTCGCTTCGAGACCGAGCGGAGTGCCGTCACGTACCGCGGCGCGGAGTACATCGCCGGTGGCGATCTTAGGAACGTCAAGGCGAGCGGCAAGCCGCTCGCCTTGAGTCCCCTTGCCCGCACCCGGCGGTCCAAGCAGGACAATGATCATGATCTTCCTTAGAAGCCCTGAGTCGCCTGACGGCCACGGAAGCGCACGCGCCCCTTTTTCATAAAGCCGTCATATTTGCGGAGCAGCAGGTGCTGCTGCATCTGCGCCATCGTATCCAGCGCCACACCGACCACGATCAGCAGCGACGTGCCACCGAAGGCAAACGGCACGTTGATCAAGCGCGCGATAATGATCGGCATCAGCGCGATGACGGTGAGGAAAATCGCGCCCGGGAGCGTGATACGCTCCACCACCTGCTCGATGTATTCCGCCGTCTTGGCGCCCGGTTTGATGCCAGGCACGAAGCCACCCTGTTTCTTCAGGTTCTCGGCCAGATCCACCGGATTGAAAATGATGGACGTGTAAAAGTACGTGAACAGTAGGATCAGGATCGCCGACAAAATGAAGTACAACCACGGATTCGGACCCTGCGGATTGAACAGCTCCGCAATTTCCTGCGCCTTGGCATTCCCGCTGAACTGCGCAATCGCACCGGGAATCACGATCACCGACTGGGCGAAGATGATCGGCATCACGCCGGCCGTGTTGATACGGAGCGGGATGAAATTCCGCGCCGCTTCACGCTGACGACCACGGGCCATCGTGCGCTGCGGGATTTGAATGAGGACGCGACGCGCCGCCACCGTAATCGCCACTACGCCGGCCACCACGCCGACCATCAGAATCGCCAATACCACGAGCGAGAGCACCGGCAAAGCGCCCGTCGTCACGAAGTTGAACGACTGGAAAATCGACGGCCACATGCGTTCGACGATCGAGAAGAAAATGATCAGCGACGCACCGTTGCCGAGACCACGTTCCGTGATCTGCTCACCCAGCCACATCACGAAAATCGCGCCCGTGGTGAGGAACAGCATCATCTGCACCGTGAACCACGGCCCCGGACGCGACACCGCGGCCGGAAGCGACGAGGTGAACAGGGCAAACCCGTACGCCTGAATCAGCGCCAGCACGACCGTCAGGTAACGCGTGTACTGCGTCAACTTTTTCCGGCCTTCCTCGTCCTTCTGCATCTTGTCCACGTTCGGCAGCACGGCCCCGGCAATCTGGACGAAGATACTCGACGAGATGTAGGGCATGATGCCGAGCGCGAACACGGTCGCGCGGGAAAGACCACCACCCACGAACATGTCGTAGAGGCCGAGAAGGCCACCGCCCTGCTGGCGGGTGAAATAGTCGGTCAGCGCCTGGACATCGATACCGGGTGCCGTGATGTGCGCTCCGATTCGATAGATCACCATGCACAGAAACGTGAAGGTGATCTTCTGCCAGAGCTCAGGCGTGCGGTAGATGTTGGAGACGGCTTGCGCCGCCGGATTAGATTGCTGCGCCATGCGCTGGGTTATCTCCGTCAGCCGTCGATGCGGCCACCGGCCGCTTCAATCTTCGCCTTGGCACCGGCGCTGATCTTCACGCCGCGTACCGTGAACGCGCGGGACACTTCACCGTTGTTGAGCAGCTTCGCCGGGCCGTGACCCGAACGAATCAGCCCAGCGGCGACCAGCGTCTCCACCGTCACTTCGTCCCCGGCAACGCCGGTCAGCGAATCGAGCCGCACGACCTGCGCCTCTTCACGGAACGGATTCGTGAAACCACGCTTCGGGATCCGACGCGTGAGCGGCATCTGGCCGCCTTCGAAGTGCGGCTTGCCGCCACCAGGACCGCCATGGCCGGACCGCGCCATGGAACCCTTGTGACCCTTGCCGGACGTCTTGCCCAAGCCGGAGCCCGGACCGCGACCCACACGACGACGCCCGCGGTGCGAACCCGGCGCCGGCTGCAGGTTGTGCAGGCCGATCTTCTCGACGCCTTCGGCGCCTGAATTAGTAGCCATCTGTTACTCCTCCACCGCCGTCACCAACACCAGGTGACGAACCTGCTTGAGCTGGCCGCGCAGCGAGGCGGAATCCTGCTGCACGACGCTGGCCTGATGATGACGAAGGCCGAGTGCTTCAAGCGTGCGACGCATCCGCCACGAATGGCCGATCGCGCTGCGCACCTGCTTGATATGAAGCTTGCCGGTTCCCGGCGCTTCGAGCTTCGGGGTCTTCGCCGGACCCTTCGACGGATGCCAAACAAACGTACGGGGCATTATGCCACCTCCGCGGCGTCAGGCGAGGCGCCAACAACGGCGACCTTGCGAGCATCATGAGTCTCAGTGCGCGACTTGGCACGCGACCGGTAACCGATCGCCGACACGTCCACACCACGTTCCTTGGCGGCCTGTTCGACCGTGATCAGATGCGTCAGCCCGTCGAGCGCCGCCAGCACCATGTTGTGCGGATTGGTGGAACCCAACGACTTCGTGAGAATGTCGTGGATACCGGCGCACTCAAGCACGGCGCGCACCGCGCCACCAGCAATCACACCAGCACCCGGCGCGGCAGGCTTCATGAGCACTTTCCCGGCGCCATGCTTACCGACCACTTCGTGCGGAATCGTCGAGCCCGTGAGCGGGATCTGCACCATCTTGCGACGGGCGGCTTCCACGGCCTTGCGGACCGCTTCCGACACTTCGTTCGCCTTACCGGTCGCAAAACCCACCTTGCCCTGTCCGTCGCCCACCGCGACCAGCGCGTTGAACGAGAACCGACGACCACCCTTCACGACCTTCGCCACGCGGTTGATCGCGATCACGTTTTCGACCAGATCGCTCTGCTCGCGGTCCTGCGACGGACCACGGCCACCATCGCGGCCACGGCCATCACGGCCCGCGCCCGGTCCACCTTCGCCACCCGGGCCACGGCCACGCCCACCCGGAGCGCCGCCACCGGGACCGCCACGACCGCCACCAGGGCCGCCACGACCGCCACCAGGACCACCACGACCGCCGCCCGGGCCACCACGGCCCCGACCGCCAGGTCCACCACCACTGCGGGCGCTGCCACCAGGCGCGCCACCGGTTCCTGCTGCGTTAGCCATGATCAGAACTCCAGGCCGCCCTCTCGGGCGCCATCTGCCACGGCCTTCACACGGCCGTGATACTGGTAACCGGCACGGTCGAAGACGACCTTCGCGATGCCGGCCGCCTTCGCCTTTTCAGCAACCTGCTTGCCGACGGCGAGTGCACGCTCCGACTTCGTGCCGTTCATCCCTTCGTCGCCAACGGTCATCAGCGTACGCTGCGTGACGTCGTCCACGATCTGGGCGTAGATGTGCTTCAGCGAACGGAACACCACGAGACGCGGACGCTCCGCGGACCCGCTCACTGCCTTGCGCACGCGCAGGTGACGGCGCTTACGCCGCTCTGCGTTCGTACGCGGGATCGCGATCTTGGCCATTACTTGCCTCCCGCCTTACCGGCCTTACGCCGGATGACTTCACCTTGGTACTTCACGCCCTTGCCCTTGTACGGCTCGGGCTTGCGGAAGCTGCGAATCTCGGCGGCACTCTGGCCGACAAGTTCCTTGCTCGCGCCTTCGATGACGACGAGCGTCGGCGTCGTGGCGGTGATCTTCACGCCTTCCGGCGCCTTGTATTCGATCTGGTGCGAGTAGCCGAGCGACAACAGCGCGCCGTACGGCTTGATCTCGGCCTTGTAGCCGACACCCGTGATCTCGAGCACTTTCTTGAAGCCCGTCGTCACCCCTTCCACCATGTTCGCCACGAGCGTGCGCGTCAGACCATGCAGCGCCTTGTGGCGCTCTTCATCAGTCGGACGCTTCACGAGCAGTTCACTGCCCTCGTGCAAAATGATCATGTCCGCGGGGAGCACACGGGAAAGCTCACCCTTCGGACCCTTCACACTGATCTTTGACCCGTCGATCGCCACCGTGACCCCGGCCGGAACCGGGATGGGGCGCTTGCCGATACGTGACATCGTTGCGTCTCCTTACCAGACGAAGGCGAGCAACTCGCCCCCGGTATTCGAGGAACGCGCTTCACGGTCGGACATGATGCCCTTCGACGTGCTGAGGATCGCCATGCCGAGGCCGTTACGGACTCGCGGGATCTCCTGCGCACCAACGTATTTGCGAAGGCCGGGGGTAGAGACGCGCTTCGTCTGTCGGATGACCGACTGGCCGCCGTGCGCGTACTTGAGGATCACTCGAAGCAAAGGCTTCCCGTCTTCGTTCTCGACGGTACGGTAATCCTGGATGAAGTTGCTCTCCTTCAAGATCCGCGCGATCTCGATCTTCATCTTTGACAACGGCATGTCGACGCGGCGGTGCTTGGACGCACACGCGTTGCGAATGCGCGTCAGCATGTCGGCAATAGGGTCGTTGAGGCTCATGCTCTCTGAGTTCTCCTAGGGTATCCGCCGGCCGCGCCGGGGACCTGTAGGAAGTGAATAGAAAAATCAGCGACAGGTGCAGCCTTTCAAGATAGCGGGCTGGGCCTCAGCCACAACTCGCCAGCGTGAAGTCTGCACCTGCGACCGACTGGATCCTGCTACCAGCTCGCCTTGCGCACGCCGGGAATCAGGCCGTTCAGGGCCATGTCTCGGAGCGCGATGCGGCTGAGGCCGAAGTGGCGGAGAAACGCGCGCGGACGGCCGCTCATGTTGCAGCGGTTGCGTACACGGGTCGCCGATGAATCACGCGGCAGCTTATGCAGCGCGTTCACGGCAGCCAGCTTCTCTTCGCCCGTGCTCTTCGGATTCTGGATGATGGCCTTGAGGGCAGCGCGCTTCGTGGCGTATCGGGCCACCAGTTCCTTGCGCTGCGCGTTGCGGGCCAGCTTGCTCGTCTTTGCCATGTCGTTATGTCCGGATTAGGCCGCGGCCGCGGAGGCCGCCGGCTGCGCCACCTTGGGAATGACCGGCTTGTCGTCGCCGCGGAACGGCATACCCAGCTGATGCAGGAGCGCCATCGCGTGCGCATCCTTCTCAGCCGTTGTCACGAACGTGATGTCCATGCCGTGAATCTGCTCCACCATGTCGTAGTTGATCTCCGGGAAGATCATCTGCTCCTTGATGCCGATCGTGTAGTTGCCACGACCGTCGAACGACTTCGTGCCGAGGCCGCGGAAGTCGCGAATACGCGGGACAGACACCGTCACAAACCGGTCGAGGAACTCCCACATCTTCGCGCCGCGGAGCGTCACCGACGCACCGATTTCCTGGCCTTCGCGCAGGCCGAAGTTCGAGATCGACTTCTTCGCCTTGCGACGCACCGGCTTCTGGCCCGTGATCAGCGCCAACTCCTCGACCACCACGTCGAGCAGCTTCGGCTGCTTCACGGCTTCACCGACACCGCAGTTCACCACGATCTTCGACAGCGACGGAATCTGATGCCCATTCGTGAAGCCGAACTGCGTGGCCAAGACCCCGCGCACGACGTTCATGTAATGCGCCTGCAGACGCGGCGCCGCCACCGGCAGCCCCGCACCCGCATGCTCGCGCTTGGTGAAGTCGATCGCCTGACGCGGCTGTCCTGCCTTGCCCGCCTTGCCACCCTTCCCCTTCGCGGCCGCACCGCCACCCTTGGCGCCGGCTGCACCCTTGCCTGCTGCCTTACCACCTGCCTTCGCACCGGCCTTACCGCCGGCCTTTTCCTTGGTCGCCATTTGCTATGCTCCGGTCAGCGCGCGCGGGGGATGACTTCACCGCTCTTGACGCCGACGCGCTCCTTCGTACCGTCGGTGTCGATGCGCGTCTTCGTGCGCGTCGGCTTGCCGGTCTTCGAATCGAGCAACATCGCGTTCGACGCGTGGAAGGGCGCGGCCATCTCGATGATGCCGCTCGTCTCTTCCGCAGTACGCGCCTTGCGGTGCTTCTTCACGATGTTGATGCCTTCCACCTTGATACGGCCCGTCTTGGGGTACACCTGAAGGACCTTCCCTTCCTTCCCCTTGTCGTCACCGCGCATGATGCGGACGGTATCACCCTTCGTGACGTGGATGACCTCGCGCGACGCCTTCAGCGCGTGGCGTCCAGCGCCGAGGCGCTGTCCACGGTCCGTCTTGTAGTACACGTTCTTACGCATCTCAGAGCACCTCAGGCGCCAGCGACACAATCTTCATGTACCGCTTCTCGCGCAGTTCACGCGCCACGGGACCGAAAATACGGGTCGCCTTCGGCTCACCGTTGTCGTTGATGATGACGACCGCATTCTCATCGAAACGGATGTAGCTGCCGTCCTTGCGACGCGTTTCCTTGACCGTGCGAACCACCACGGCCTTGGCCACGTCGGACTTCTTTACGGTGCCGTTCGGGAGCGCGTCCTTCACCGCCACGATGACCCGGTCACCCAGGCCCGCATAGCGACGGCGCGTGCCGCCCAGCACACGGATCACCAGGGCACGCTTGGCGCCACTGTTGTCCGCGACCTTCACGACCGATTCCTGCTGAATCATGGTTTAGTTCCCCTTAACGCGCGCGTTCGACGATCTCGACCACGCGCCACCGCTTGTCCTTCGACAAGGGCCGGGTCTCCATGATACGCACCAAGTCGCCAAGCTTCGCCGAGTTCTCCTCGTCGTGCGCTTTCAGCTTCCGAGTACGCGTCACCATCTTGCCGTACTGGGGGTGGGGCATCCGTCGGTCGATGCGCACCACCACCGTCTTGTCCATCTTATCGCTCACCACCAAGCCCGTACGCACCTTGCGCGCGGTCCGGTCGGAGGCGCCATGCTGCGTGGCGCTCGCGTTATTCATCTCAGCCATCGATCGGATTCCGGTTAGCGGCCACGGGTCGCGAGCTGACGCTCGCGCTGCACCGTCTTGAGGCGCGCAATGTCCCTGCGGATGCTGCGCAACCGCAGCGGCTCTTCCAGCGCTTCGGTGCCGCTCCGGAACTTGAGGCGGAAACGCTCCTCCTCAAGTTCGGCGATACGGGCCACCAGTTCGTTCTCCGCGAGCGCGCGGATCTCTTCACTCTTCATTCGGTCACCGCCTCCTCTCGGGCAACGAACTTCGTCTTCACGCCGAGCTTCGCGGCGGCCAGGCCCATTGCCGTTTCGGCAAGTTCCCGCGTCACACCTTCGATCTCAAACATCACTCGGCCCGGCTTCACCACCGCCACCCACATTTCGGGCGATCCCTTGCCCTTACCCATGCGCGTCTCGGCCGGCTTCTTCGTGATCGGCTTGTCCGGGAAAATCCGGATCCACACCTTACCGCCACGCTTGATGTGACGCGTCATCGCGACGCGGCACGCTTCGATCTGACGGCTCGTGACCCATGCCGGCTCCAGCGCCTGCAGCCCAAAGGTGCCGAACGACACCTCCGATCCACGGTGCGCGAGCCCTGTCATGCGGCCCTTGAACATCTTGCGGAACTTGACCCGCTTCGGACTCAGCATCTCTTAGTTCCTCAGTTGCCGGTCGAGTAGGTCTTGCCGCGACGATCTTCCACGATCTCACCCTTGAAGATCCACACTTTGACGCCAATGGCGCCGTACGTGGTCCTCGCCGTGCTCGTGGCGTAATCGATGTCGGCGCGCAGTGTATGAAGGGGCACCCGGCCTTCCATGTACCCTTCCGTTCGCGCGATTTCGGCACCGCCAAGACGGCCGCCGGCCTTCACCTTGATACCGAGCGCGCCCATCCGCATCGCGCTCTGCACCGCACGCTTCATCGCGCGGCGGAACGAAATCCGTTGCGCCAGCTGCGCCGCGATGTTGTCGGCCACCAGCTGCGCCTCGACTTCCGGCCGCTTGATCTCTTCCACGTTGATGCCGACTTCCTTGCCCGTGAGCTGAGCCAGCTCGTCGCGCAGCTTGTCGACTTCCGCGCCCTTCTTGCCGATCACCACGCCCGGACGGCCGGTGTGAATCGTCACCACGACCTTGCCCGGCTTCCGCTCGATCGTCACGTCGGAAATGGCCGCGCTCTCCAGACGAGCCTTCAGATACTTGCGGAGCAGCGCGTCTTCCTTCAGCAGCGCCGGCATCTCCTTCTTCGCGTACCAGGTCGAACGCCAGTTCTTCGTGACACCAAGGCGGAACCCGATCGGATTAGTCTTTTGTCCCATTAGCGCACCGCCTCCGCCACGATGATCTCGATGTGGCTCGTCCGCTTGGCGATTGGCGTCGCACGACCCATGGCCGCCGGCATCCATCGCTTCAGCTTCGGACCCTCGTTCACGATAGCCTTCGTGATGACCAACGCGTCGACGTCCAGCGACGTGTTGGCCGCACGGGCCGCCTGCTCTGCGTTCGCGACCGCACTGGCCAGCGTCTTCTCGATCTGCTTGGCCGCGCCCTTCTTCGAGAACTTGAGAATCGCCAACGCGTCGTTCACACGCTGACCGCGGATCTGGTCGATCACCAGCCGCATCTTGTACGGAGACTGACGCGCCGTGCGCTGAATCGCGCGAGCTTCAGTACCGGTCTTCAAAGCCTTGGCCATGGATTACTTGCCTCCCTTGCCAGCGGGCTTCTTCGCGTCGGTCTTCTGTCCCGCGTGACCGCGGAACAGACGCGTCGGCGAGAATTCGCCGAGCTTGTGGCCGACCATGTTTTCCGTCACGTACACGGGGATGAACTTGTTCCCGTTGTGCACCGCGAACGTGTGCCCCACAAACTCCGGGAGCACGGTGCTCGCCCGCGACCAGGTCTTCACGACCTTCTTTTCGCTGCGGCCGTTCATGGCGATCACCTTAGCTTCGAGGCGCTCAGCGACGAACGGACCCTTCTTAATGCTTCTGGACATATAGGTTCTCGATTCGCCTGGCGGTTACTGCGTCGCCCGGCCGCGCTTGCGGCCGCGCACGATGAGACGCGTTGAAGCCTTCTTCTTGTTGCGCGTCTTGACGCCCTCGGGCTTGCCCCACGGGCTGACCACGTTCCGGCCGCCGCGCGTACGTCCACCGTGCGGGTGATCCACCGGGTTCATCACTTCTCCACGGACCTTCGGACGCTTGCCGAGCCAACGGCTCTTGCCCGCCTTGCCGTGCGACTGCAACTCATGCTCCGAGTTGCCGACTTCGCCGATCGTCGCCGTGCAGTTGCCGTGCACGAGGCGCATTTCGGTGCTGCCCATACGGAGCGTCACATACTCGCCTTCCTTCGCCACGACCTGGGCAAAGGCACCGGCCGAACGCGCCATCTGGCCGCCCTTCGCGATCTTCAGCTCGATGTTGTGCACCTGCGTACCCAACGGCACTTCCTTCAGGGGCATCGCGTTGCCGACACGGAAATCACTTCCAGGGCCGGAGACGATCGTGTCACCCTGCTTGAGTCCCTTCGGATGCAGGATGTACCGCTTCTCGCCGTCCGTGTACTCGACCAGCGCGATACGCGCCGACCGATTCGGATCGTACTCGATTTCCTTCACAACCGCCGGCATGCCGTGCTTGTTGCGCTTGAAATCGATGATGCGGTACATGCGCTTGTGTCCGCCACCAATGCGGCGCATGGAGATGTGGCCGTGATTGTCGCGGCCACCCGACTTCTTGAGAGGCTCGACCAGCGACTTCTCGGGCGTCGAACGCGTGATCTCGGCGAAATCCGACACCGAGCGGAAGCGTGAACCCTTGCTGACCGGCTTGAACTGACGAATACCCATGCGAATCAGCCCTCGAAGATCGCGATGGTGTCGCCGTCACGCAGCTTCACAATCGCCTTCTTGGTATGTGGACGGCGGCCGATTGACTGGCCGACGCGGCGCGTCTTACCACGCGCATTCGACGTCCAGACGCCAGTCACCTTCACGCCGAACAACTGCTCGACGGCCGCCTTGATGGAATACTTGTTGGCGTCGGGCGCCACTTCGAACGTGTACTCGCCACGATCCTGATACGCAGCCGAACTGCGCTCAGTGATGATCGGGCGCATGATGGTGCGATAAATGGTCGCCATCGGTTACGCCTCCGCCGAAGTCTGGGTGAGTGCCGACGATTCGATCACGACGACATCCGACCAGAGAATGTGATACGTGCTCACATCGCTGTACGGCATCACATGCGCGTGCGCGACGTTGCGACCGCTCAGGTACACGTTCGGCTTCACGCCGTCCGTGAGGAGCAACACCTTTTTCCCCGCCACGCCGAGCGACTCGAACAGGCTCAGCATCGACTTCGTCTTGGGAGCGCTGTAGTTCAGCGCATCCACCAGCATGACCGCGTTCTCACG